>Ga0228619_1001489_pt1 | contig 10192 bp, 7 predicted proteins | sample 22DmetaG_FD_190065 | JGI IMG/M metagenome (GOLD analysis project Ga0228619, IMG submission 190065) | Seawater microbial communities from Monterey Bay, California, United States - 22D | ecosystem: Environmental > Aquatic > Marine > Coastal | place: USA: California | collected 2016-10-12 | reverse complement strand
CATTCACCAACCAGCCGATAAAGGTAGAGGCTATCATCAAAGGTACAAAAATTGCGGTGGCTTGAATTAAGCTAGAATATTCAACCCCACCAATCACCATCACTTCGCCCTTGCGCCAAATGAACACGGCAAAGAAAATGATCACCGGCCCAATTTCAAGCAAGGATGACAAAAGAGGTGAATTGTTTTTCTCCGACATAGCGGAACTCCTATCCTGCAACTTCCACGATCACGGCCCCAGCGGCGATTAACAAAATCAACGCAACGCGCCTTGGGCCTACCGCTTCTTTCAGAAAATACCATCCGATCAAAGCCGCAAACACCGTTGACGTTTCCCGCAATATCGCGGCTTCTCCAACTTTGTCCAGACGTGTCGCCAACATAATCGACCCAAAGCTAAAAAACGCCACCCAAGCCCCAATCATGCCGCGCAAAAACAAAGGAAATAGATCTGGTCGATTGCGCATTTTACGCCATCTCAGATAGGCAAAGGGCGGCATCGACAGACCATCTAGAACAAAAAACCATATTAAGAAAACAAAGGGATCTTGCGCCGCGCGAATGCCATACGCATCATAGGTGGTATAAAGCGCAACAAACAGCCCCGTCACCAGCGCAAAGCCCAAAGCGGCGCGCAAGGTCGCTCGATCTTCGATCAGATAAACCGCGTTATAAAGCGCCAAGCCAAATAGCCCCAGCACCAAAACCGCCACCCCCACCCATTGCAGCATCGTGAAGGTTTCACCAAAAATCAAATAAGCCCCCAAAACCGTAAATACCGGCCCGGTGCCGCGCACCACGGGGTAAACCACCGTGTAAGCCCCACGGCTATAGGCTGCCGCCTGCATCAGCTTATAGATCAAATGAATGATCACCATTCCCAAAAATATGGGCCAGAGCCCCGGCTCGGGCCAAGGCAAGACGAAGACGGCAATGGGCATTGCCATCATAAAATAGCAGATATCAATCGCGCCGCGTGACAGCCAAGGATCGTGTTGCCCTTTTTGCAAAGCGCCAAAAACCGCGTGCAAAAATGCCGCTGAAAGGGCCAACACCATCGCAAGCTGGTGGCCTACTTCCGTCCCCTCAACCGTCAGAATCCAAGCGCTCACTGCGAAAACCTCAACGGCTGTAGCCGAGGCAGCGGTGCCCTAACCCCTGATCGCCACAGGCGTGCAATCTATCGCTCAAGACAGGTCCGCCCCAGTCAGGGCGCTGGCAAATTCTGCCGGATCAAAAGGCGCTAGATCATCAATCTGTTCCCCAACGCCGATCGCATGAATGGGCAAGCCGAATTTATCCGCCAAGGCCACCAACACACCGCCCTTTGCGGTTCCATCCAACTTGGTCATCACCAAACCAGAAACATCCGATATCGATTTGAAAATTTCCACTTGGCTCAGCGCGTTTTGGCCAGTTGTCGCGTCCAACACCAACAGGGTGTTATGCGGTGCTTCTGGATCTTTTTTGCGGATCACCCGCACAATTTTCGCCAATTCCTCCATCAAATCTGCGCGATTTTGCAACCGTCCGGCCGTATCAATCAGCAGCAAATCAGCGCCATCAGCCTGCGCCTGCGTCATCGCGTCAAAGGCCAAACTGGCCGGATCAGAGCCTTCTGGGGCTGTAAGCACGGGAACACCAGCCCGCTCACCCCAAATTTGCAATTGCTCCACTGCGGCGGCGCGAAACGTATCGCCCGCGGCAATGACCACAGACTTACCCGCCGCCTTGAACTGGCTGGCCAATTTTCCAATCGTGGTGGTTTTGCCCGAGCCATTGACGCCGACCACCAACACCACCTGCGGGGTTTGTGCATAAAGTGGCATAGGCCGCGCGACGGGATCCATAATGCGCGTAATCTCATCCGCCAACATAGATTTCAGCTCAGCTACCGAAAGCCTTTTGCCAAATTGGCCCTCTGCAATATTGCCCGTCACCCGCAAAGCCGTATCCACGCCCATATCCGAGGTGATCAGCAATTCTTCGAGCTGCTCGAGCATCTCATCATCCAGCTTGCGTTTTAAAACGCCCGCCGATTGCACCCGCCCCATTAAGCGTCCAAAAAACCCCGGGGCCGATTGGTTTTGGCCGCTTTGCGCCGCGGCTGTAGGTTTAGAGGCAGAGCCTTCTTCCGGCGCGGTTTCATTTGAAAGGGGCTGCGCAGCTTGGCTGGCAGCAGCTTGGTTAACAACGGTGTCTGTGTCTCTTTCACCCGCAGCAGGCGCCGCGGCGATACGATCTGCATCAACACCCAAATCCGTATCTGTTTTACCCATTATTTGCGCCTGATCCTGCGCCATTTCTTCTGTCATAGGATCGACCGTCGGCGGCATGGCGCGGCCCGCAGAGCCTTGCGCTGATGTTAGGGAAGAAGTGGCCTTCAAACTCTCACCTTGTTGCGCAGGGGCGCTGTCGGTCAAGGGCGCATCAACCGCCTCTATAGGCTTGGCTTGCGGCGCAAAAGAGGGCGCAGATATGTGCTGATCGCTCTGCGCTGCAAAATGGTCATCTAAAGGCTTTTTTCCGCCCAGGCTTGGATCGGCTTCATCGATTGATGCGCTCTGTTGCTCTGTATCAACCAGTACAGAGGCCTCGGCGCTTGTTTGCAGGTTTTCCACAATATTCTGCTCAAGGCTTCCACCCTCGGCCACAATTGAGTCTAAGCCGTCTTCCAGCTTTGAGGATGATCGAAACAAACGATCTTTAAGCTTTTTAAAAAATGCCATGGCTGCCTCCGCGTCTTCTCCTTCACCTAAGCGACATCAGCGCCAGATGGAAGAGGGGACAAAGCAGAGGCAGGCTTACGGCTCTACCTGCCTTCAACGACATTGCCCGCTTATCGCCAGCGTAAAGCCGTAAAAAGCGCCTTAAGGCGCCCGAAAAAGTTAGTTATATCTCGTCAGAGAAATGCTTCATCGTCATTAAGATCGGGTTTGGCGCCGCCTGCCCCAAACCACAAATCGAGGCATCTTGCATCGCGGTGCACAATTCCCCCAGCAATGGTTGATCCCAGCTCTCAGACTGCATCAGCTTCACTGCCTTTTCGCAGCCAACGCGGCAGGGGGTACATTGGCCGCAGCTCTCATCTTCAAAAAACCGCAGCATATTCAGCGCCGCATCGCGGGCCCGGTCCTGATCTGACAGAACAACAACCGCGGCAGAGCCAATAAAGGATCCATGCGGCTGCAGCGTATCAAAATCCAGCGGAATATCATTCATTGAGGCGGGCAATAGGCCAGAAGACGGCCCCCCCGGCTGGTAGGCCTTGAACGCATGCCCCTGCGCCATCCCGCCGCTTGCCGCGATTATATCGGTAATCGTAGAGCCGGCGGGCAAAAGGTAAACGCCAGGGTTTTGGACCCGCCCTGACACAGAATATGAGCGCAAACCTGTACGACCGTTTTTTTCTACGCTGCTAAGAATCTGCGGACCTTCGCGGGCGATCCGGCACACCCAATGCAGAGTTTCGACATTATGCACCAGCGTCGGACGCCCAAAAATGCCAACCTGCGCCACAAAAGGCGGGCGATGGCGGGGCATGCCACGCTTGCCCTCAATGCTTTCGATCATCGCGCTTTCTTCGCCGCAGATATAAGCTCCGGCGCCGCGCCGTAGGTCAATATAGCCCGCAGGCACAAGACCCGCCGCTTCAAGCGCAGCAATCTCATCGGCTAAAATTTTCAACACAGCCGGATATTCATCGCGCATATAAATAAAGGCCTTTTCCGCCTCAACTGCCCATGCCGCCATCAACATACCCTCAAGAAAGAGATGCGGCATGCGCTCAAGATAATAGCGGTCTTTAAATGTGCCCGGCTCGCCTTCATCACCATTCACAGCCAAATAACGCGGGCCTTCATTGGCCCGAACAAAGCCCCATTTTTTACCCGACGGGAAACCCGCACCACCAAGCCCGCGCAAACCAGAGGCCAGAACCTTATCCTGCAGCGCCTCCCAATCCCCAGATTGGCGAAGCTCTTGCAGCGCGCGATAGCCGCCATTTTGTTGATATTCAGACAGGGTTTCATAATCTGGGATTATTGGGTGCGTGGCCTGCGCCGCAATCGCCCGCTCGACGGCCTCAACTGTGGCGTGATCAATGTGGTTATGGCCAAGCTCTAGCACGGGGGCGGTATCACAACGCCCCATACAGGGCGCACGCAGCACCCGCACTTGGCTTGGATCTAACCCATCCTGCAAAGCCTTTTGTAAATTCGCAGCCCCCGCCAATTCGCAGCTCAAACTGTCGCAAACTCGAATGGTCAAGGCAGGAGGCGGTGTTTCGCCTTCTTTGACCACGTCAAAATGCGCATAAAAACTGGCCACTTCGTATATTTCAGCCATCGACAGGCGCATTTCTTCCGCCAAGGCCCGCAAATGCGCCGCGGATAAATGCCCATACTCATCTTGGATAAGATGTAAAAACTCGATCAGTAAATCCCGCTCGCGAGGTTGCGGGCCCAGCAACACTTGCACCTCTTGCAGCGCTTGATCTTCATATTGGCGGCCCTTCGGCGTATGACGCCCCTTGCCTTTGCCCGATTTCCAAACGCCTTTACGTTCATCCAATGCCATGCGATCTGCTCCTGCGCTTCTCGCGCCACCCTAGCTGTGCTTGGCCGGTTTTATGAAGCCCAAAAACGACATAGCGCTGTGCAGATACGTTCTAAGCTTAACAATATCCGAGAAAAAGGCGCGGATCGGAAACATTCTACTCTGTGCAAGCGCGATGAAAACCGCGCTTTGGGCAAATCATGCAGCCATCTCGCGTAGGTCCGTTGGGCAACGCCTATTTACAAAAAAGATTTGCGTCACAGACAATAATCTTGCCGCTCAGCGAAAATTCTTCACTGCAAATCCTGAGCTTCAAAACGCAGGAAACCCGAAGATTGAAGGTTTCACCACACTCATAGCAAGGCGCCAACAAACGGCAAAACGGCGATTAGGCCTCTAGAATAACGACCCTTGATCGGAAGATTTAGAATGCGCCCGTGCTGGCTTGGCGCGCGGCTCGCCCACAGCAAAACGCCCATCGGCAAATTCAATTTCTAATCCAGAGGCTGCTTTGGCGGCTTGGCGCGAAGTAATCACTGTGTCTTGCGCGCGCACAACCGCATAGCCGCGATGCAACGTCGCCTTATAGCCCAACGTTTCGCGCAAGCGCTCCAACCCGTCCAATTGCTGCTTTGATTTTAACAGCGCTACATCGGTTGCATCCCGTAACCGGCGCGCCAACTGCGCAAGATCTTTGCGCCCTTGCGCGATGTCACGGCGCAGCGCGCGCGGATGTAATTGCTGCGTTTTTTGCGTCAAAATATCTTGCTTGCGTTGCAATCCATGACGCAATGCCGGATCCAAACGATGCTCGCAGGCGTGCAATTTCAAACCCGCCGTTTTCAGACGCTGCCTTAACCCATCAAAATTAAGGCGGCCTGCGGTTTCAGAAAGCGCTAAACGCCGGCTTTGCACCAAGCCGCGCAAGGCGGTGGGTAAACGCTCTGACAGAAAATCCAGCCTTTGCCGGGGGTTTTCCAAAATCGTCTCTAATCGCGGTAGGGCCCGCGCCAAATCAGCCACACGTTGCCGGTTTCGCCCAAAAGATGTGCTTAAAGCTTGGCTCATGCGCGCATCCTGAGCGTTCACCCAAGCCGTCAGCTCGTGGCGCACGGGCACCGCCAGTTCGGCCGCTGCTGTGGGGGTTGGCGCCCGCTTATCTGAAACATAATCAATCAACGTGGTATCGGTTTCATGGCCCACAGCCGAGATAAGCGGAATGTCTGACGCAGCGGCGGCGCGCGCCACGCTTTCTTCATTGAAACCCCAAAGATCTTCTAACGAGCCGCCGCCACGCGCCACAATCAGCAAGTCGGGGCGTGGAATTGCTCCGCCTGCCTCAAGCGCGTTAAAGCCAGCTATGGCGCGGCTGACCTCGCCCGCGCAGCGCTCGCCCTGCACAGCCACCGGCCAAATCAGCACTTTGCGGGGAAAGCGGTCGCGCAATCGATGCAAAATATCGCGGATCACCGCTCCGGAAGGCGATGTCACCACGCCAATCACGTCGGGCAAATACGGCAAAGGCTTTTTACGCCCGGCATCAAACAAACCTTCCGCCGCCAACTGAGCTTTGCGCTTTTCCAACATCGCCATCAATGCGCCCATACCGGCCGGTATAAGATCCTCTATAATCAATTGATATTTTGACTGGCCAGCAAAGGTGGTCACCCGCCCGGTTGCAACCACTTCGAGCCCTTCTTCGGGGCGCATTGGCAAGCGCGCGGCAACGCCCTTCCAGACCACCGCCGAAATCACAGATTTTTCATCTTTCAGATCTAGGTAGACATGGCCCGATCTCGGATAGGACACGCGTCCAATCTCGCCCTTCAAGCGGATATGCGAAAACTCACCTTCGATCAGACGTTTGATTGCACCAGAAATTTCCGAAACAGTAAATTCTGGCTGGTTAAAACCAGCGACCGGATCATCGATTAAATCTGACATAAACGCCTCACTTGTGTCTTGCTGAAGGCCAGCTTAGAACGCCGTTAAGCAAAGGCCAAGAGGAGCAGGCGCAATGAATATCTTAATATTGGGCAGCGGTGGGCGCGAACATGCTTTGGCCTGGGCCGTACAGCAGAACCCAAAATGTGATCGGCTCTGGATGGCGCCCGGAAACCCCGGCATGGCGGCGTTGGGGGAGTGCGTTGCCATAGATATTGAGGATGCGGCCGCAATCCTGACATTCGTACAGCAGCAGGAAATTGATTTTGTGATTATCGGCCCAGAGGCTCCGCTGGCGCTGGGTGTTTCGGATGCGTTGCGAGCGGCTGATATTTTAACCTTTGGCCCTAGCAAAGCCGCCGCGGCGCTGGAAGCCAGCAAAAACTTCACCAAACAAATTTGTGATGCCGCCAAAGCGCCAACCGCAGCCTATGGGCATTTTAGCGATGCGCAAAGCGCGAAAACCTATATCGCTGCGCAGGGGGCACCAATCGTGGTAAAGGCCGATGGCTTGGCCGCAGGCAAGGGCGTGATTATCGCCGAAGATATCCAAACTGCCTGTTCTGCCGTGGATGACATGTTCGCGGGTGAATTTGGCAGCGCAGGCGCAGAAGTCGTGATTGAAGAGTTCATGGAAGGTGAAGAAGCCTCTTTCTTTGTGCTCTGCGATGGCGAGAATGTGTTGCCGATGGGCAGCGCCCAAGATCACAAGCGCGTGGGCGATGGTGATAGCGGCCCCAATACCGGCGGCATGGGGGCCTACTCGCCAGCGCCGGTGCTGACACAGGAGATTGCTGAGAAAGCATTGCATGAGATTATCCGCCCCACGATGGCCGAAATGCGCCGGCGCGGTATCCCTTATCAAGGCGTGCTTTATGCAGGACTAATGATCAAAGAAGGGCAACCCCGCCTTGTGGAATATAACGTCCGCTTTGGCGATCCTGAGTGCCAAGTGCTGATGATGCGTCTTGGCGCGCAAGCGCTTGATCTGATGCTGGCAACGGCGCAGGGGCAACTGAACACCGCCAAAATAAATTGGGCAGATGATCACGCGCTCACCGTCGTTTTGGCAACCCAAGGCTATCCGGGCGCCTATCAAAAGGGCAGCGAGATAAAAGGCTTAGACGATCTGGCCTTTGATTCCCAACAGATGGTGTTTCATGCTGGCACGAAACAAGAGGGCACGACGCTGCGCGCAAATGGTGGGCGGGTTTTAAACGTCACCGCGCGCGCGGAAACGCTGAGCGCGGCGCAAAGCCGCGCCTATGAGCTGCTGGAAAAGATTGATTGGCCAGACGGCTTCCACCGCACCGATATCGGATGGCGGGCCCTGTAAGCGCCCGATCCGGTTTTTTCAGGATGCTCAGAACTTGAAGATTGGCTTAAATTTGCTTTTCGGGCATCTGCACAACCAATCCGTCAAGCGCATCAGTCACTTTTAACTGGCAGGTCAGGCGCGAACGTTCGGGATCAGGCTCATAGGCGAAATCGAGCATATCCTCTTCCATCGCCTCACGCGTTGGCAGCTTTTCAACCCATGCTGGATCAATGTAAACATGGCAGGTTGAACAGGCGCAGGCGCCGCCGCAATCCGCTTCAATTCCAGCAATATTATTATCCCGAGCGCCTTCCATCACGGTGAGCCCATTGGCCACCTCTACGCTATGTTCTGTGCCATTATGTTCAATATATGTTATCTTTGCCATTTGCAGCCTGCCTTAAACACTTCGCTTTGTTGAATCATGCTGATACGCATAGTAGCGCCATTTTGCGAGAGCGAAAATTTACAACTTGTCATAAAAGTTAAATGTTCTATTTTTGTTCTCATGCAAAACCCTCATTTTCCCAGATATCCAAAGCCTCCCTCGGCCTGCCCGGCGGATCACCTGCCCTATGCTGCCACCGCTGATCGCATATGCGTGGCCGGATTGGTCATTTTAAGGCAACGGCCCGGCACTGCGAAAGGGGTAATTTTTATCACCTTAGAAGATGAAACAGGCACGATTAACATCGTGGTTTGGCGTAAAGTATATGAACAATTTCGGCGGGCTATTCTGTCGGCGCGGCTGATGCGGGTCACGGGGCATTTGCAGCGCGAAGCGGGTGTAACGCATGTGATTGCCCGAGAGATTGAAGATATCTCACCTTTGCTGGATCACTTGCTTACGCAGGATAAAGCACAAGGCGAGACGCATTCGGCTTAACCGCCCTCATTAAGGCACGGGACAGAATATAATCTGCCCCGTGTATCTTTTTTCTCTTTTTTATTCGACGCTTAGCACAACAAAACGCGGTTGACCTTCCCGCCGCACCAACACGAGAACCGATTGCCGACCCGCCTCACGCGTTGCAACAATTTGCGCTTCAAGTTCGGCAACATCGCTGATCGTTTGCTGGCCCGCATCGGTGATGATATCGCCTGCGCGGATCCCTTTTTCATAGGCATCCGAACTTTCATCGACATTAGTGATTAACAACCCTTCAACGCTGCCATCCAAAGCATTTTCTTCGCGCAACTCATCCGTGATGTTTGACAGCGTTAAACCAAGCAGCTCGGCTTTTGGCACCTCTATCGTTTCCTCTGGCACTGGCGCGGTTGCCAAAATTGCCTCTTCACCCGGCCGTTGCCCCAAAATCACGTCCAGCGTTTTACGCTGCCCGTCGCGCAATACGATCGTCTTTACAACTTTGCCCACGGGCGATTTGCCAACCAATTTGACCAGGGATCCAGAATCGGTAACCGCCTGCCCGTCAAACATCACGATCACATCGGTCACTTGCAGGCCTGCCGCTTTCGCCGGGCCATCAAAAACATCCAACACGATGGCACCAGATGGTTCATCCATCGCAAGCGCATCCGCCATTTCATCGGTGACATTGCCAATATTCACGCCCAACCAGCCCCGACGCACTTCGCCAAATTCCCGGATTTGATCAACAACGGGCAAAACCACATTGGACGACATGGAAAAGCCAATCCCTATCGATCCGCCATTCGGCGAGAGGATGGCCGTATTCACACCGATCACATCCCCGTTCATATTGAACAAAGGGCCGCCCGAATTGCCGCGGTTAATCGCTGCATCCGTCTGAATATAATCGTCATAATTACCTGATAACTCACGATTTCTAGCCGAAATTATCCCCGCTGATACCGAAAATCCCTGCCCTAAAGGATTGCCGATGGCCATCACCCAATCGCCCACGCGCGCCACATCGCTATTGCCAAAGGCAACGAAAGCAAGCGGACCCTCTGCCTCTACTTTCAAAACCGCGATATCAACGTTTTTATCAACTCCAACCAATGTTGCAGAAAGCTCTGCCCCATCGGAAAACTCAACCATAATCTCATCAGCACCTTCGATCACGTGGTTATTGGTCACCACATAGCCATCTTCTGAAATCACAAAGCCTGACCCAAGCGCCGAGCCTCTGCGCGGTCCAGGCCGCGAGGGGCCACGCTCATTAAAATCGCGAAAAAGATCCTCAAATGGGCTGCCCTCGGGCACCACGCCGCGTGGCATTACATTTTCCGACATTTTTGTCGTTGTCGTAATATTGACCACAGCGGGGCTAATCTCTTCAACCAGATCAGCAAAGCTTTCCGGAGCGCTGCGCGCCGCCGCCATTAGGCTTTGTAAAAGAACCAAAATTGTCACCAGAAAGGCCAGTTTCACGGCTCTCAGGCTTA
>Ga0228619_1001477_pt1 | contig 10226 bp, 10 predicted proteins | sample 22DmetaG_FD_190065 | JGI IMG/M metagenome (GOLD analysis project Ga0228619, IMG submission 190065) | Seawater microbial communities from Monterey Bay, California, United States - 22D | ecosystem: Environmental > Aquatic > Marine > Coastal | place: USA: California | collected 2016-10-12 | reverse complement strand
TTCGCCATCGCGCAAAACCGGAGCTTCCCCTAAAGGATTGATATGCGTCCGATAGGCATTACTGCGCGTTTCACCTTTGAAAAAATCAACAAAAACTGGCGACCAAACGCATCCTGCCAGTTGCAACGCGAGCGCAGCTTTGTAGCTGTGGCCGCTTTCGCCGAAGCAGTATAATTCCATGACATTTGCCTTTCCAATTTATGCGCGCAGTTTTGAGTATTTATGCAAAAAGAACATGCTTTTTAACCGCGATTTTACGTTTCAATTTTAGCCTGTGGCAGCGCCGCAGGCAGGAGGGCCGATGGGCGCCGAAGAAAAACCGAGCCCAGCCGTATTTTATTTGAACGGAGGGGCACGCATAGTCTGCCTTTCTTGATTTAAAGAGAGCGTGAAATCAACTCTTTCATAATTTCATTGGTGCCCCCGTAAATACGCTGTACGCGCGCATCCGTCCACATTTAGGCGATTGCGTATTCTTGCATAAACCCATAGCCGCCATGCAGTTGCAAACAATCATCCAAGACCTCGCCTTGGGTGTCGGTGAGCCAATATTTGCACATCGCGGCTTTTTCGACGGTTAATTCTCCGCGCAGATGTTCGGTGATGCAGGCGTCTAAAAAAGCCCGCGCCACGGTGGTTTTTGTTTTGCATTCCGCCAGTTTGAATTTTGTGTTTTGAAATGTTAAAATCGATGCGCCAAAGGCTTGGCGTTCTTTGCAATAATCGATCGTACGGGCAACCGCGCCCTCCATCGCGCCCACCGCGCCGCATCCTATAATCAAGCGTTCTTGGGGCAGTTGCTTCATCATCTGATAAAAGCCTTGGCCTTCCTCGCCGCCCAAAATATTTTCGGGTGGGATGGGTATATTGTCAAAAAACAGTTCTGAAGTATCTGCGGATTTCATCCCAATTTTTTCCAGCTTGCGACCCCGGGTGAAGCCATCTGCGCCATCGGTTTCTAAAATCACCAAAGACATCCCTTTGGCTTTTTCATCCGGATTGGTTTTTGCTGCCACCAAAATGAGATTGGCGTGTTGGCCATTGGTGATAAAGGTTTTCTGGCCGCTGAGGCGGTACATATTGCCATCGCGCGTGGCCTTGGTTTTAATCGATTGCAAATCGGAACCGGCAGCGGGTTCCGTCATTGCCAGCGCCCCGACCATTTCACCAGAGAGCATTTTGGGCAGCAAACGGGTTTTTTGTTCCTCGGTGCCATAGGCCAAAATATAATGCGCAACGATGCCCGAATGAATGCCGTGACCCCAGCTGGCTAAATTGGCGCGGCTGCCCGCGAGCAAAATCGTTGCTTCATGGCCAAAATCACCCCCGGGCCCACCATATGCTTCGGGGATCGACGGGCACAGCAGACCCAGCTCACCGGCTTGTTGCCAAGTGCTACGGTCCATTTCTCCTTGTTTGCGCCAACGCTCGAAATGCGGACTCCATTCATCTTGAATGAATTTTTCCGTCATTTCAGACAGCATCACATGTTCATCAGACATCCAGTTTGATTGGACTATTCCCATTTTTTCACTTTCTTTGTTCGATCAAAACTGATCGGCGGTTAAAGCCATTACCGGATCAGCTCCACTTTTGATGCGTGCCAGATGCAACGCGGTGGCGGGCAGCTCGCGCTGCATATAATAGCGCCCTGTTTTGATTTTTGTCTCATTAAACGCCGCGTCACCCGTGCCTTGCGCTGAATTTCGAAAAGCTTGCTGGGCCATGCGTGCCCAAACATAGCCAAGGCAGACATGCCCAAATAAATGCATGAAATCATAAGATCCGGCCAAAGCTGTATTGGGCGATTTCAACCCATTTTGCATAAAATACAATGCAGCTTCTTGAAGCTGTTTGCTGGCTGTTTTCAAGGGCTCAAGGAAATCTGCTTTAAACTCTGGGCTTTCGCTGGCGCTTTCGGCGCAGAAGGTTTTGATCAACTCAAAAAAGGCCAGCGCATGTTTGCCACCGTCTTGGCCGAGTTTTCGACCAACCAGATCCAACGCTTGAACGCCATTTGCCCCCTCGTAAATCATCGCAATTCTGGCATCGCGAGCAAATTGTGACATACCCCATTCTTCGATATACCCATGCCCGCCAAAAATCTGCTGGGCTTGTACGCAAAATTCAAAGCCGCGATCGGTTAGGAAGCCTTTTATAACTGGGGTTAACAAGCTGACCAAACCATGCGCGGGTTCATCCCCTGCAAGATTGCTTTGATCAATTAACATTGCCCCCCAATAGGCAAAGGCGCGGGCGCCTTCCACAAAGCTTTTTTGTTGCATTAAGTTGCGCCGAATATCCGGGTGTACGATCAGGGGATCTGCCGCGTCATCTGGATTTTCCGGTCCGGTCGCCGCGCGCCCTTGCAGGCGGTCTTTGGCATAAGCGAGGGCATTTTGATAGGCGGCTTCTGCTTGGGCGTAGCCTTGCACCCCAACCCCTAAACGCGCTTCATTCATCATCGTGAACATCGCGCGCATGCCCTTATGGGCTTGCCCCAGCAAAAACCCCGTGGCCCCATCAAAGTTCATCACGCAGGTTGCATTGGCATGAATGCCCATTTTCTCTTCGATTTTGCCTACTGAGACCTTGTTTCTGGGCCCTAACGCACCCTCTTTTTGAACCAAAAATTTTGGCACAATAAACAAAGAGATCCCCTTCACCCCAGCAGGTCCCCCTGGAATTTTGGCCAAAACCAAATGAATGATATTTTCGGCCAGATCATGATCGCCGGCCGAAATAAAGATTTTTTGCCCCGTGATGGCGTAGCTGCCATCTTGATTGGGTTCTGCTTTGGTGCGCATCAGCCCCAGATCGGTGCCACAATGCGGTTCGGTCAGGTTCATCGTGCCCGTCCACTTGCAGCTGACCATTTGGGGCAGATAAGTTGCTTTTTGCTCTGCGCTGCCATGGGTATGGATCGCTGAATAGGCACCATGGGTGAGGCCGGGATACATTCCAAAGGCCATATTTGCTGAGGCGAAAATCTCCGCGATTGCTGTCGCCACGATATAAGGCAGACCTTGCCCGCCAAATTCTGGATTGCAATCCAGCCCCGTCCAGCCGCCTTCTTTCACTTTATCGAAGGCGTCTTTAAAGCCTTTTGGCGTACGAACAACGCCGTTTTCTAAATGGCAGCCTTCGCGGTCACCAGAGGCATTGAGAGGCGCAAGTACCTCTGATGCCAGTTTGCCACCCTCTTCTAGAATGGCTTGCAACAGCTCGGGTTCGAGCGCGTCATAACCCGGAATATTTTGCTGCTGCAATTTCAGAACGTCGTTTAATAAAAAGCTTATGTCTTGAATGGGCGCGTTATAAACTGGCATGAAAACACCTTTTACTGATCAAAATGGCGGATGGCTGGCTTTAAAGGGGCGCGCGTGGACAAAAGATTCTTCCCCCAAGCGAGCTGGCTGCGAAGATCATCAATGATTTCTTCTAATTCTTGTTTTTTCGCTTCAAGCGCCTTGAGTTGGCGCTCTGCGCGCTCATGGGCTTGTTTGATTTGGATCTGCGGATCTTGATCCGATTTATACAGATCAAGCAATTGGCGGATTTCTTCCAATGAGAAGCCAAAGCGCTTGCCTTTTAAAATCAGTTTTAGCCTTGCGCGGTCTCTTTTGGTGAACAGGCGTTTTTGGCCTTGGCGAATTGGAAAAAGCAGCTTTTTCGTTTCATAGAAGCGAAGCGTTCTTGCGCTAACCCCAAATGTTTCACACATTCTGCCAATTGTCATGTGGGTTTCGTCCATAAATGCGGCCTGTCCGTAACGCGAAGTTTATACGATACATACAGCGTAGCAGAAACTTGACGTTAACGTAATGTAGACGTCACGTCATTTATTTGGAAAACTTGTTCATCTCTTGCAGGGTTTGCTGGCGCAATCCTTTCAAGTCTTCAATGGTTTGCTTAAGCTGCTGCTCTTGGTCTTGCAGCTCAAGCAATTTGCTATCTGCCATATCGACAAACACTTTTAACTGGGTTTGTGTGCCGGCTTGTTCATAAATTTCAAGCCATTGGCGGGCTTCCTCAAGTTGGAAGCCAAACTTACGGGCCCGCATGATAAGCGTCATCCGCGCCAATTCTCGCGCTCCATAAAAACGAGATCGCCCCTCGCGTTCTGGCTGCAGAAGCTCGATATACTCGTAATAGCGCAGGGTTCTTGGCGTCACCTCAAACTTGGCGCACATCTCTTTAAAGGATAACCTTTGTTCGGCCATCTTCCCCCTCCTGTTATCCATCAGATAGAGCGTCCCTTTGCGCAGAACAACCATTGCCCTTGCGATTTTTTCACGTTCTAAGTCATATTTAAAGCAAGAAGATAAAAAACCTATGCGGAGTAAGCTTTGGTGATGAATAAAATGGCACAGGCCCAACGTTTCATGGAGGCAATTCCGCATGCAAAAGCTTTGGGGATGAGGTTTGAAAGCATCGGCGAAGGTGAGGCCGAGATGCGCATGGATTATAATGAAAATTTCATTGGTGATCCACAGACGCGGGTGATCCATGGTGGGGCCGTTTTTGCCTTGCTTGACAGTTGTTGCGGGGCGGCGGTGTTAAGCCATCCTGATCAACGCGGTCTTACAGCGACCATCGATTTGCGGGTAGATTACATGCGCCCAGCAATGCCACATCAAACAATCAGAGCGATTGCCACCTGTTACAACGTGACCCGCAGCGTGGCGTTTGTGCGCGCTGTAGCGCTTGATGAAAATGCGGAAAAGCCGGTTGCCATGGCCTCTGGGGCCTTCGTGAACGGAGCATGAAAGTGATGAGCCCGAAACCAGAGCCTGTTCAAGTGATCAAAAAGCGCCGTGATGAGGCTTTGGCCTCATTGGTCGCCTCGGTGCCCTATATTCAGTTCATGGGGGTTCATTTTGATCGCCGCGGGGATGAGCTTACGGCTGTGATGCCGTTTCAGGAGATGATGATCGGCAATCCCGCCTTGCCCGCGCTTCACGGTGGTGCAACAGCGGCGTTTTTGGAAATTGCAGCAATTATTGAATTAAGCTGGGCGGCGGTGTGGCAGGATATAGAAACGGCCCCCGATCGCGATGTCGCAAATCTAGAAACAGCCGCCATCGCCCTGCCTAAAACAATTGATTTTTCGGTTGATTACTTGCGCTCTGGCCTGCCGCGCGATGCCTATGCGCGCGCGCGTGTCAATCGGTCGGGGCGGCGCTATGCCTCGGTTTTTGTCGAGGCTTGGCAAGATAACCGATCGCGCATTTTTGCGCAGGCAACAGGGCATTTTCTGATGCCGGACTCGCCTTTGCAGGATCCTTCAGGCGCCCCAAAATAATGATTATTTCGCATGCCCGTGTTCTGAAAATTGCCTTTCCGATTTTACTGGCAAATATAACGGTTCCCTTGCTTGGCGTGGTTGACACGGCGGTTGTTGGGCAAATTGCATCGCCGATACCGCTTGCTGCCGTAGGTATGGGCAGTTTGATCATTACCACGATTTTTTGGGTTTTTGGATTTTTGCGCATGGGCACAACGGGGCTTGCAGCGCAGGCGCTGGGCGCTGAACAGCTTGACGAGGTGGGCGCGATTTTAAGCCGCGTTGTAATGATCGGATTCGTGGCCGGTTTGGCGCTTATCTTATTGCAGGGCCCGTTATTTTATGGCGCGCTTTTGGTATCGCCGGCCTCGCATGCTGTGGAAAGTGATGCTTCTGCCTATATGCAGATCCGAATTCTCAGCGCGCCCGCGGCGATTGCAATTTTTGGTATTACGGGATGGTTGATCGCGCAGGAGCGAACCCGGCATGTGTTAGCGTTGCAAATCTGGATGAATGGCGTGAATATCGTATTGGACCTTTGGTTCGTACTCGGTTTGAACTGGGCCGTTATTGGCGTTGCATGGGCGAGCTTCCTTGCCGAGCTCAGCGGGTTTATATTGGCGCTTTGGATGTGTCGGGCGCTTTGGGCCACCCCATATTGGAAAGAGTGGGCCCGCGTTTTTGATAAAGCGCTGCTCTGGAAGATGTTCTCTGTCAACCGAGATATTTTACTGCGCACGCTGATGTTGCAGGGTATTTTTGTATCGTTTCTGATGGTTGCCGCGCGCTTTGATGATGTGGCGTTGGCGGCGACACAAGTTTTGAAACAGTTATTGTTGATAAGTTTCTTTGCGCTGGATGGGTTTGCCTTTGCTGCTGAAACCTTGGTGGGGCAGGCCTTTGGGGCGCGCAATCGCAGCGCGTTTCGGCGAAGCGCTTTAATCACCAGCTATTGGGCTTTCGGGGTGGCTGCATTATTATGCGCTCTTGTTATTTTGTTTGGGCCTTGGGCAATCGCCGTGATGACGAAATCCAGCGATGTGCAAACTACCGCGCTGCACTATCTGCCATTTTTATATTTGGCCCCGTTTTTGGGAATGCCGGCCTTTATGCTGGATGGGATATTCGTTGGGGCGACAGCCAGCCGTGATATGCGAAATATGATGGCGGTCAGTTTATCTGTTTATGCGCTTGCCGTGGTGCTTTTGGTCCCGGCTTTTGGCCTTTCCGGGCTTTGGGGGGCCTTGCTGATTTCCTTTGTGATCCGCGCTTTTAGCTTGGCATGGCGCTATCCTGCATTGGAGGCGCGGTGTGCTTAGCCGGGTTTACAGCCAGCGCCCACGTCCGGTGCCCACCGCTTGGTCGATCGAGGAAAAGCCATTCTTTTCAAGCAACGCATCCAAACCTTCGTTCAAATTTGGCACCAAGCTAAGCCCTTGATAGGCCAGCGCCGTGTATAATTGGACCGCGCTGGCACCAGCCAGAATTTTTTCATAGGCGTGTAGCGCATCACTTACCCCACCAACGCCGATCAGCGGTATTTTTTCACCGAGTAAATTGGAAAGTTGTGCAAGAATACGCGTTGATTTTTCGAATAGCGGCGCGCCCGAAAGCCCCCCTTTTTGATCTTTATGGGGGCCGTTTAACCCGTTGCGGTCTAACGTTGTATTGGTGGCAATCACCGCGTCTATCCCATGTAAAAGCACCACCTCTGCGATGTCTTCAAGGCTGGCAGTGTCAAGATCTGGGGCTATTTTCAAAAAGATTGGAATGGGTTTTTTTAAATCATCGCGAATGTGCATTACGCCTGCGATCAAGGCTGATAACGCCGCTTTACCCTGTAAATCGCGCAGTTTTTCGGTATTTGGGCTGCTGACATTGATGGTGGCAAAATCAAGATGGTCTGCGCAATGGCGCAAGACCCTGCCAAAATCGTCTGCGCGGTCATGGCTGTCTTTATTCGCGCCAAGATTAAGCCCAATGACAGGGTGTTTCGGGCGTTTTTGCAATCGCAGCGCGATTTGCGCCATGCCGTCATTGTTAAATCCAAAGCGGTTAATCACGGCGCGATCGCTGGGCAAGCGAAACAATCGGGGCTTGGGGTTGCCTGGTTGCGCCACCGGGGTGGCCGCGCCGATTTCGAGAAACCCAAAGCCGCACGCGGCCAAACCATTAAGCGCCTGTGCGTTTTTATCAAACCCGGCAGCCAAGCCTATCGGATTTGGCAAGGTGAGCCCGGCCAGCTGTGAGTTCAGGCGCGGAAAACTGCGCGAACGCGGTTTTGGAACAAGCCCCATTTGCAGGGCCTTGATTGCCAGATTATGCGCCCGTTCTGGATCTAGGCTTTGTAAAACCTTTAAGCCCAGCTGTTCTAAATTTTTCATTCCAACGGCTCCGGAAATCTATGGAGCCCATCTTTGAAACCGATTTCTTGGTGCCAGAGCACATCTTTCAAGGAAAGAGCCCGATAAAGATGCGGGAAAAGCGCCCCCCCGCGCGAGGGTTCCCATTTTAAATGGCTGCTCATTGCGGCGCTGTCGCAGGCCAAAAGCTGCAGCGCGGCCACGCCGGCAAAATGCTTTGATGCAGTCTCTTTCACCTGCTCTTTTGTTGAGAAGTGAATATAGCCATCCAGCAGATCAATCGGGGCGCCAAGGGTTTCTGTTTCAGCCTCGAGCTGTTGCCATTCTGCGATCCGTAAAAGCTTATAAATGATCATTGCAAGTCTTATTCCGTTCTATCTGTTTTTTGTGGCCTATTTATGCTAGCCTCATGCCAGCAGCGATGCGTTTTCAATTGAATTTGACGGCCTACCCGCGATCTTCGCGCCTTTCATAGGAGAGATAATTCCAATGTTCCATAGATTTATTATACTATTGGGTCTGTGCAGTTTATGGCCCGGACTCGCGCAGGCAGATTTCAGCCTGACCGTGTTGCACACCAATGATTTTCACGCGCGTTTTGAGCCGATTAGTAAATATGACAGCGGTTGCAGCGCTGAACATAACAGTGAAGGGAAATGTTTTGGAGGCTCGGCGCGTTTGGTGACCGCCGTTGCCGAGGCGCGTGCACGGGCGCAAAACAGCATTTTGGTTGACGGGGGCGACCAGTTTCAAGGCACTTTGTTTTATACATATTACAAAGGAAAATTGGCGGCTGAGCTGATGAATAAGCTGGGATATGATGGCATGACCGTGGGCAATCATGAATTTGATGACGGCCCCGAAGTGCTTCGAGGCTTTATTGATAATGTGGAGTTCCCCGTTTTGATGTCAAATGCGGATGTCAGCCGGGAAAAGCTTTTGGCTGATAAGTTGCCAAAGTCTGCGATTATTGAGCGGGGAGGCGAATTGATCGGCTTGATCGGGTTAACACCTGAGGACACGGATGAACTGGCCTCTCCGGGCGATAATATTACGTTTTCGGATCCTATTAGGGCCGTGCAAAATGAGGTTGATCATCTAAGCGCGCAAGGGGTGAATAAGATCATTGTCTTGTCGCATTCGAGCTATATGGTGGATCGACGGGTTGCGGCCAAGACCACGGGCGTTGATGTGATCGTGGGCGGGCATTCAAACACGTATTTATCAAACCTGTCCGATCGTGCAGAAGGTCCTTATCCCACGATGGTGGGGACAACCGCGATTGTGCAAGCTTACGCCTATGGGAAATTTCTGGGTGAGTTGAATCTTCTATTTGATGATCAGGGTCAGATCCTATCTGCGACCGGCGAGCCATTGATTATGGATGCTGCGGTTAAAGAAGATGCGGTAACAAAATCTCGAATTGCAGAAGCTGCCGAACCATTGAGCGAAATTATCAACACGGTTGTTGCCGATGCTGCTGGTTTTATCGATGGTGAGCGGAACACATGTCGCGTGCAAGAATGCGAGATGGGCAATTTGATCACCGATGCGATGCTGGCCGAAGTGAGCAGCCGCGGCGTTCAGATCGCCATTCAAAATAGCGGCGGGATCCGGGCATCGATTGATCAAGGTCCGGTAACGATGGGAGAGGTTTTAACCGTGTTGCCGTTTCAAAATACGTTATCGACTTTTGAGATTTCAGGCGCGGTTTTACTTGCTGCGCTGGAGAATGGTGTGAGCCAAATTGAAGAGGTGGCGGGGCGGTTTCCGCAGGTTGCGGGCATGCGATATACGGTTGATCGCGCTGCCGAAATTGGAGCGCGGGTGAGTGCGGTGCAGATTGCTGGTCAGCCGCTTGAGTTAGATCGGGTCTATCGAGCTGTGTCTAACAATTATGTGCGCAATGGTGGAGACGGCTATAAAATGTTCCGAGGGGCGCAAAACGCCTATGATTTTGGCCCTGATCTGGCGGATGTATTGGCCGCCTTTATGGCGGCAGCTCCAGATTATAGATCCAGGATTGAAGGCCGTATTACCTTCAAATAAACTCTGTTCTAACGGCTTCGGGCGGATGTTTTGCAACCCCCGCCCGAAAAATTCTTAGCCTTTAAGCATGCGGCTGTGCTTACAGGGTTTGATAGACGGGAAACCCGGCGCAGAGCGCTTTCACTTCCGCTTTCACCTTGTTTTCAACGGCGCTATTGCCGTCTTCGCCATGGGCGGCAAGCCCATCTACAACTTCAACAATCCAATCGGCAATTTGCCGAAACTCAGCCTCTTTGAAGCCGCGGGTTGTTGCTGCGGGCGATCCCAAACGGATACCTGAGGTGATGGCTGGCTTTTCCGGATCAAACGGAACTCCATTTTTGTTGCAGGTGATATGCGCCCGCTCCAAAGCTTTTTCCGTAGCATTTCCCTTCACGCCTTTGGGCCGCAAATCCACCAACAGAACATGCGTATCCGTGCCATGAGTAACCGTATCAAGCCCTCCTTTGATCAGCTGATCCGACATCGCTTGCGCGTTTTTAATCACCTGCTGGATATAGGTTTTGAATTCGGGGCGCAGGGCTTCG
>Ga0228619_1001465_pt1 | contig 10247 bp, 8 predicted proteins | sample 22DmetaG_FD_190065 | JGI IMG/M metagenome (GOLD analysis project Ga0228619, IMG submission 190065) | Seawater microbial communities from Monterey Bay, California, United States - 22D | ecosystem: Environmental > Aquatic > Marine > Coastal | place: USA: California | collected 2016-10-12 | reverse complement strand
AGCTATTGGAATTGGTGTTGATATCATGCAGCCAAAAGGAAATATGATTGTTGATATAGGTGGGGGTACAACAGAAATTGCTGTAATTGCTCTTTCTGGTATTGTTTGTGATAAATCCATTAAAATCGCAGGCGATGTTTTTACAAGCGACATCATTAATTATATGCGAAGCAAACACAACTTGTATATAGGCGATCGGACGGCTGAAAAAATAAAAATCCTTGTGGGGAGTGTTGTTGAAGATCTTGAAAACCCCCCAGAAGAAATGTCTGTTCAGGGACGAGATTTGTTATCAGGAAAACCTAAGCAAGTGGTCATAAATCATTCTGAGATTGCTAAAGCACTTGACAAATCTGTCATACGAATAGAAGATGCCATCATGGAAGCCTTATCCCAAACACCTCCCGAGCTTTCGGCAGATATTTATAATACTGGGATTTATCTTGCGGGTGGAGGAGCGCTGCTTCGCGGCTTGGATAAACGTCTTTCGCAAAAAACAGATTTGCCGATTTACATAGCCGAAGACCCTTTACAGGCTGTAGTCCGCGGAACGGGTATCGCACTTAAAAACACAGAACGATTTAAGACCGTTTTGATAAAATAATTTGGTATGCGGCGAATCTTAAATGCGCTCGTACAATATAGAAACTCGCTACTTTACATTGTTCTCTTAGGGGTTTGCTTACTGTTCCTAAACGGGAAAAGCACCTTTCATCAAAATCGGTTTGAAAAATTTAGTTTGAAAATTTCGCAAGGTCTTCACAGTTGGACTCATCAAATGGGAAATTATTTCCGGTTAAGAAAAATCAATGATGAACTTTTACAAGAAAATAGAATCCTTAAAGGTTTGGAAATCAAGTCTAGTGATTTGTTCCTTTATCCAAGTACTTTTTCAAATAAAAGACGCTTCCGTTTTGATATAAAAACTGCAAGTGTGATTAAAAACAGTTTTTTAAATCAACGTAATTACTTGATTATAGACAAAGGAACGGCTGATGGAATTCAAACCGAAACGGCAATTATTTCAAATAAAGGAATTGTTGGAATTATTAAATCAGTATCTGAAAATTACGCGAGTGTAATCTCCATATTAAACCAAGACTTAAAAATTAATGTTCGCCTAAAGAACGGTGGAGCTTTTGGAGCCTTGTCATGGAAAGGAACAAATCCTAAAAAATTTATCGTTGAAGATGTTGTAATGAATGCTACAATTAAAATAGGTGATACTGTTGTAACAGGAGGAATGTCCTCTTATTTCCCACTAGGAATTCCCGTAGGAACTATTTCTTCATTTGACCGTAATTCTAAGAATGATTTTTACACCATTGATGTGGACCTCTTTGAAGACCCTTCACAGGTTTATTATGTTTATATCCTTAGAAATGAGGATAGAGAAGAAATCAATACTTTAAAACAAGATATCTCTAAATGAACAATAGCCTACTTCCTACCCTTGGTTCCTTTATTATCCTTGTTTTTCTTCAAGTTTTACTATTTAATAATATGTATCTTTTTGGATTTATCAATCCGATGATTTACCTTCTTTTTTTGGTTATATATCGCTTTGATGGAGATCAAACTCTTTTTATATTCACGAGTTTTCTTCTTGGTTTTTGTATTGATTTTTTATCTCAATCCGGAGGGGCACATAGTATTGCAGCCCTAACCATTGCATATGTTAGACCCCAGATTATCCGATATGCGTTTGGTGTTACATCAGAAATTCCAACTGGCTTTCAAAACGACACGCGGAGAATAAATAAATATCTCTTTCTTTCGATATTAATTGGTCTGCACCATATTCTTTATTATATAATCGTTTATTTTCATTGGGATGCCATTTATCTTATTTTTAAGTATGGACTCTTCAATTCAGTATTTTCACTACTTTTAATTGCTTTGGTTTTAAGATTTTACAAAAAATAAATGATTCGAAAAGTTATCTTAATGGGTTTTACGCTTGGTTCTTCAATGCTGTTTATTTTTCAGCTCATGAATTTGCAATTATTAAATTCTGATTATTCCGAGCGCTCACTAAATATTGCCATACAAAAACGTCCGATTTATCCAAATCGAGGACTGATTTATGATCGAAATGGAGCTCTGTGGGTTGCTAACAAGCCTGTTTATGATTTGATGGTAGTCCCAGAGAATTTAATTGCCTTTGACACCTTAGAGCTTGTTTCCAATTTAAATATTACCAAAGAGGAATTATTACATCAAATTAAAAATGCAGCTCGATTCTCTAAAAAACTTCCCTCTGTTTTACTGCGTCAACTCTCCATGAAAGAGGTCGCCCTTTTGCAAGAAAAAATGTGGAAATTTCCAGGCTTTTATTTTCAGAAAAAATCTACTAGAGACTATATTCTTAGTATAGGATCGAATGTTTTGGGATACACAAGTGAAGCCAATCGAAATGAAATTAGAACTAAAACAGATTACGAACTAGGGGAGATGATTGGACGTCAAGGTATCGAAAAAACATATGAGAAAAACCTCCGTGGAAAAAAGGGGGTTCAACTCTTCCAAAAAGATCGCTTTAATCGAATTATTGGACCCTATGAAGAAGGGGCTTTTGACATCATGCCAGAGGAGGCTGAGGACATAACACTTACTCTAGATGCTGTGCTTCAAGGATACGGAGAGTCTTTAATGGTAAACAAACGCGGTGGGATCGTTGCATTAGAACCGGAAAGTGGGGAGGTTTTAGCATTAATAACGGCACCCAGCTACAATCCTAACTTACTCATTGGAAGAGACCGATCTAAATTTTTTAGGAAATTAGTACAAGACACTATCTCAAAACCGCTTTTTGACCGAAGTCTCCAAGCTGAATACTCTCCTGGTTCTCCTTTCAAAACACTAAACGCACTTATTGGTCTACAAGAGAAGGTTATTACCTCGGAAACCCTTTTTTCTTGTAATCGAGGACATTATTATGCTCGAGGTGCATTTATGAAATGTCATTGTGAGATCGGAACAAAAAGTAATGTAATTAAAGGAATTTACAATTCTTGTAACAGTTATTTTGCTAAAACCTACGCGCGAGTTATAGAAAGTAAACCCTCTGCAGCGGAAGGGGTTGATTTATGGAGAACACATTTAGAAAAATTTGGATTGGGGGATTATCTAGGATATGATCTGCCTATAGGGAAGCAAGGCTTTATTCCCGACAGCAAATACTACAATCGCTGGTATAAAGAAGGGAGTTGGGGACCGAGTACAATTGTTTCCAATGCTATTGGACAGGGAGAAATTTTAACTACCCCAATTCAAATGGCAAACTTTACCGCAACCATAGCTAATAGAGGCTACTTCAAAAAACCTCACTTTATGAAAGCCCCTTCAGAGCAAAGCAATGATTCTTTATATCCCAAAAACCAAACGCTTATTGATGCTGAGCATTTTGAAACCGTTATTGAAGGTATGCATCAAGTGGTTGAAAGAGGAACTGCACGCATTGCTCGAATCAAAGACATTGAAGTTTGTGGCAAAACTGGAACTGTAGAGAATTTTATTAGACTTAATAACGAAAAAACGCAGCTTACGGACCATTCAATATTTGTCGCCTTTGCGCCAAAAGAAAATCCCAAAATAGCAATAGCGGTTTTTATTGAAAACGGATATTGGGGGGGTAGATGGGCTGCTCCTATCGCAAGTTTGATGATAGAAAAATACTTGAAAGGCACTGTTGAACGGCCCTGGCTTGAGAAAAGAATGTTGGAGGGGAGCCTTATGGCTGAATATGAGAAACCGCTATCTGGATTACCTTTTACAATAAATGAATAACAGCATTTTATATCGGTTAGATTGGGTAAGTCTCTTCATCTATTTCCTATTAATTGGATTTGGGCTAACTAATATTTACTCGACAAGCTTCTCTGAAGTTTCCTTTTCTCTTTTTGATTGGAGTTACACAGCTGGAAAACAGTTTTGGGTTTTCTGTTTCTCACTTACTTTTTTCCCTGTAATTCTTTACATCAATTCTAATTTTTTTGAACACTTATCTTTTGTTTTTTATATAATAGCAATTCTAAGTTTATTGGGGTTATTCCTCTTTGGACAAAAAATCTCTGGGGCTACTTCTTGGTACATTATTGGAGGGGTTAGTTTACAACCGGCTGAATTTGCAAAAATTTGTACTGCATTATACGTTGCAACTTCCTTGAGTTCTATACAAATGGATATTAAAAAGAGGGCTTCTTTAGTGAAAATCATTTTTATAGTAGTTCTCCCCATGATATTAATTATTCTTCAGCCTGACGCAGGGTCGGCACTTGTTTTTATGGCTGTTTTTTTTGTATTACTTCGCGAGGGATTGGATCTGAGAGCCTTGTTTATAAGTTTGGGCTTAATTTTTATATTTATTTTCTCCTTATTGTTTGATCCTGTCAGTTTAAGCATCGCTTTACTAGTTTTATTTTTTCTAGCCTATCGCATAATTTTATATTCCTTTCCCAAAACAAAAAGGACCCCTTTTGTTCTCACTCTAGGTCTTGCCGTAATTTTTTCTTTTTCAGTAGATTTTATTTTTAATTCCGTTTTTGAGCAACGCCATCGTGATCGATTTAATGTTATTCTAGGATTGGAAACCGATACTAGAGGAATAGGGTACAATATCAATCAATCAAAAATAGCAATTGGTTCGGGGGGGTTAGATGGAAAAGGTTTTTTAAATGGAACTCAAACTAAAGGCGGTTTTGTCCCTGAACAACACACCGACTATATTTTTACTACCATAGGAGAAGAATGGGGATTTTTAGGGAGTTGCGGCTTAATCCTACTTTTTACATGTTTAATTCTCCGTATTCTTTACAGAGCGGAAAAGCACACCCAGCCTTTTCCCAGAATATTTTCGTATTGTTTTGCTAGCATGCTCTTTATTCATTTTTTCATCAATATTGGAATGACCTTAGGTCTTGTCCCAACAGTTGGTATCCCCTTACCTTATATAAGCTATGGAGGAACCAATCTTTTAGCATTCAGTATAATGCTGTTTATATATCTGAATCTCGATTTTAATCGATTGAGTTAACGATGAACATCAAAAGCATCTCTAAGACTATTCCCTAGCAACATAAACGCAAGCACTAAACTCATAATTGCTAAACCAGGGGTCAAAGCCAAATAAGGCTTTCCTAAAAGTAAATACCTGAAGTGATCTTTAACCATCCCTCCCCAACTGGGCATTGGAGGTTGTGCTCCAATTCCTAAAAAACTCAACCCGCTTTCCATCAAAATAGCGCTAGCAAAATTGGCTGCTGAAATCACTATAATTGGGGCAATCAACATTGGAAGTATGTGATTGATCAACAATCGTGCTTTTGAAAATCCTAAGGCTACACCAGCTTGAACATAGACTTCTTCTTTGGTGGACTTTACTAAACCTCTTACTAACCGTGCTACTTCGACCCACATGGTAAGACCAACAGCTACAAATACTTGCCAAAATCCCCTTCCCAAGGCTAAAGTTATAGCAATGACCATCAATAACGTTGGTATGGACCACATCACATTGATTAACCACATGATGATCCGATCGATCCATCCTCCGAAAAAGCCTGCTAGAGAGCCTAAAGTTATTCCTATAATTAATGAAATGAATACAGCGACAAAACCGATAGAGATTGATATTCTTGAGCCTACGAGTAAACGACTAAGCAAATCCCGACCGTATTTATCTGTTCCTAAAAGAAAACGTTTTTCCTTTAAATACTTTGTTTCAATTTCTTTTCTGCCCGAGCCTGCTGGAAATGCACCAAAAGAAATGTCTTCAAAATAATCCGTAGCATTTCCAAATCGCTTAAAAGAAAGTCCCTTTTCAGACCATTTAATCTCTTGAATTGGGATTTCTTCCCCTGCATTTAGGTTCCCAAAGAAAAAACTTTTATCGCTACTGGATTGATCTCTAGGAATTGTTAATAATCTGCAGCTAAAACCCGGCGATTGGGAATGAATGGAAAGATGCATTTGATTCCCATACTGGGTTTTGTCAGGAGCAAGTGGGTAAGCAAAAAGAGCTACTAAACTAATCCCTAAAATATAGGCAGCACTTACTAGAGCCCAAACGTCTTTTTTAAATCGTTTTAAAGCACGCTTAAACTCCAAATGATCCTATTCTTTTAATTTTTGAGCAACAGTTCGATCTACTTGAATTGAACGGGTAAGATCTTTCAATATTTCGACTGCTTCAGAGATATATACATCTTTTTTTAAGGACTTAACTGCTCTACCGCGTTTTTCTATAACATCTTCATTGGGCGCTTCTTTAGAACCAGCCTCACGGAGCCATTCAAATTCGAAAGGAGCACTGTATTCAGAAAGTTTTTTAAAACGCTTGGCATATTCTTTTTTAGAATCGCGTTCAGACTTATAAGATTCGTAATCTAGAAAATAACTGAAATCATTTTGTTGTTTTCTAACCCAAAGTGCTTGTTCATCAATTAAATCTATGATGGGGTTTGCTTCTAACCTTTTTTTACTTTGCTCAAGAGTATAGTCATAATTTGAAAGAGTATTGTAGGGTTTATAGGGTGCTGGAGTAATTCGATCCCATGCTAAGGGATTGTCTTGGTCTTTTTCGCCCATTTCTACATAGGCATAACGATCTGGAAAAACGACATCACTTTTAACTCCTTCCAATTGAGTGGATTTACCATTGACGCGATAAAACTTATCTGTTGTTATCTTGATTGCACCTAAATCCCCATAAGTTCCACCAGTTATCATCCGATTCAGGTCTACAATATTTTGAACCGTCCCTTTTCCAAAGGTTTGCTTACTTCCAAGTATAATTGCGCGTTTGTAATCTTGAAGAGCGGCAGCAATAATTTCTGAGGCAGATGCTGAAAATTCATTTACAAGTACTACTAAAGGTCCGTCCCATACAACTGAGGGGTCAACATCTTTTAAGACTTCTTTTCTCCCTCCTGTACTTTTCACTTGAACAACTGGCCCTTGATCTATAAAATATCCCGTCATGTCAACGACCGTTTTTAAGGAACCTCCTCCATTATTTCTTAAATCTAGAATGATTCCTTTAACATTCTTTCGTTTGAGTTGTTCCAACTCTTTTTTTACATCTGTTGCTGCATTTCGTTCGTTATAATCATCAAAATTTATATAAAACTTTGGCAGTTCTATTAGACCATAGTCTCCTGAATCGTCTTTAATTAAAGTTGATTTAGCATACGTTTCTTCAAGTTCAACAACATCTCGGGAAATGGCAACTTCTTCTATGTTTCCTTCAACACGCTTGATGGTTAAGAACACTTGAGTTCCCTTAGGCCCTTTAATAAGTTTAACTGCGTCGTCAATAACCATTCCTGAAATGTCTATAGCTTCTTCTTCATCTACTTGTCTAACCTTTAATATTGCATCTCCTACTTCTAAAAGGTTGTCTCTCCAAACAGGACCTCCAGAAATGATTTCTACTACTTTGATTTGTTGATTACGCTTGTTTAAACGAGCTCCAATACCTTCAAACTTTCCAGATATTGACATGTCAAAATTGTCTTTATCTCTAGGAGCTAAATAATAGGTATGGGGATCAAATTGAACAACAATAGAATTAATATAAATTGAAAACCAATCTTTACGTCCTAAGTCGTTGTAGTTTTCAAAAAAATAAGTGATGTTTTCCGTAATGTCTTCGCGCGAAATCTCTTCTAGCTTTTCGTCTGAGAGCATTTCATAGGTTTCGTCTTGTTCTTTCTTTTGAACTTCTTCTTCTTTTTTTGTAGTAAAGGTCTCTAAAGCATTTAATTTAAGCCGTTTTCTCCAAATCATTTTCAATTCAGGAATGCTTTTGGCATAGGGAGTATTTTCGTAATCAAGATTGATTTCCTCTTTTTTATTAAAATCGAAAGGCTTTTTAAGCAACTCTTTATAAAATCCTTCCACTTGCTTCATCCGTTCAGTAAGCTTGTTGTAGGTAAGGTTAAAAAAATTGATTTGGGCATTATTTAATTCGTCATCTACTTTATAACGGTACGATTCAAAACTCCGAATATCCGCATTGAGGAAAAAACGGCGCTGCCCATCTAGGTTATCCAAATAGTTCACATAGACGTTTTCGGAAAAGGCATCGTTAATTTCCTTGGGATCGTAATGCCCTCTGTCTAAGACGTACGAAATGATTTCCAGTAAAAGTTTGTCTTTGTTTGGGTCTTCATTTTTTAAAGTAATCCCAAAAACGAACCCACTCAATAAAATAAATGATAAGATCCAAATATAATTCTTCATAGGGGTGATTTTAGTTCTAGATTTCATAGCCTCTAAATATAAGCATATTCTAAAACAGTTTTGTTAATATTGTTTTAAAAGAAAAGAGAAAAAAGATTTCTTACTTTAGCCGTTAAACGAGCTTTATGAATAAAAAACCGCTTATTTTAGTTACTAACGATGATGGCATCACAGCACCTGGAATAAGAACGCTAATTGAAATCATGAATGAAATAGGCGAAGTAGTGGTAGTTGCTCCAGACTCACCTCAATCTGCTATGGGTCATGCTATAACTATAAATTCTACGCTGCATTGTGATAAAATTAATGTGACCGATGGTCCACAAAAAGAATACAGTTGTTCGGGGACACCAGCAGACTGTGTAAAATTAGCGATCAATGAGTTATTAGATCGCAAACCTGATTTGTGCGTTTCGGGTATCAATCACGGCTCTAATTCCTCAATCAACGTAATTTATTCTGGCACCATGAGCGCAGCGATGGAAGCAGGTATAGAAGGGATTCCTGCTATTGGATTTTCTCTTTTGGATTATCGATGGAATGCAGATTTTACTCCACTAAAAAAATTCATTCGTCAAATTACTCTCGAATCTTTAAAAAATAAAATTCCCAAAGATGTAATTCTCAATGTGAATTTCCCAAAATTAAAAGAAGAAGAAATAAAAGGCATAAAAATTTGTAGACAAGCAAAGGCCAACTGGGTTGAAGAATTTGACAAAAGGACCAATCCTATGGGAAGAGAATATTATTGGCTAACGGGAAATTTTGTAAACGAAGATAAAGGAGAAGATACAGACGAATGGGCTTTGAGTAATGGATATATTTCTGTTGTACCCACACAATTTGATCTTACTGCACATCACAGTATTCAACAACTCAACACATGGAATTTATAAAAGACAAATATTTTTTCTGGGGGATCATCGCTGGACTTCTTTGGACAAGCTTTGGAATTCTGTTCTTAGTTTTTTTTCTTTCAGAAGCTTCTATGGAGGATAGTATTGGTCGATTATACAAACAAAAGCGTTTAGGAGGACTTATTTCGCTAGCTGCCCTGATAAATCTGCCGATCTTTTTCATTGCCTTGCGGAAAAATAAGTTTGCCTTTGCTGCGGGGTTAGTTGCTATTTCTCTTGCCTTGGTTTTGCTTATTGCATTTTTGAAATTGAACACCTAATCTATTTAAGCTTGTGAAGTATTATCTCATTTCTGGTGAGGCCTCAGGAGACCTTCATGGATCTTATCTTATTCGTGCACTCAAAACTTTAGATCCTGAGGCTCAGTTTAGAGCTTGGGGGGGGGATTTAATGGTAAAAGAGGGTGCGCTACTGGTTAAACACTACAAAACACTGGCTTTTATGGGGTTTTGGGAAGTACTTTACAACCTAAACACAATTTTAAGGAACATCAAACTATGTAAAAAAGACATCCTACAGACCAATCCCGATATCATAATATATATCGATTATCCGGGATTCAATCTTAGAATTGCTAAATGGGCCAAGAAAAAAGGGTTTAAGAATCACTATTATATTAGTCCGCAAGTATGGGCTTGGAAAGAAAATAGAGTCCATCAAATGAAACGTACTCTTGATGCGCTTTATGTGATTCTACCCTTTGAAAAAAACTATTTTAAATCAAGACATCAATTCCCTGTTCAATTTGTTGGGCATCCGCTATTAGATCAAATTCAAAATATCAAAACGGAAAATGATTTTTATAGCTCTAATAAACTGGAGATCAATAAACCCATCATAACTCTATTACCAGGAAGTAGATATCAAGAAATTAAAAAGATTTTACCCCTGTTCGTCCAAGTAGCGGAGCATTTTGAAAAATATCAGTTTATCATAGCAGGCGCTCCCGGTATTTCACCGGAGTGCTATACTCCTTTTCTCCAAAATACAAGTATCAAAATTCTCTATTCCAAAACCCATCAACTATTAAAAAACAGTACTGCGGCTCTTATAACCAGTGGAACCGCTACATTGGAAGCTGCATTA
>Ga0228619_1001458_pt1 | contig 10281 bp, 6 predicted proteins | sample 22DmetaG_FD_190065 | JGI IMG/M metagenome (GOLD analysis project Ga0228619, IMG submission 190065) | Seawater microbial communities from Monterey Bay, California, United States - 22D | ecosystem: Environmental > Aquatic > Marine > Coastal | place: USA: California | collected 2016-10-12 | reverse complement strand
AGACTCCCTCAGTATAATACTGACCAGGGTCCCAATACCGACCATACCCCCACCGGCGCAGGAAAATATATTGCTGTCAATTACCAATATGGAAACATGCCATCCAACCTCTCCGTTACAGGCCCTTGGGTTGCATTAGATTCTTTAATTAATCCTGAACTCAGATTTTGGATACACTCTTATTCAGGTGAAGCCTCCACAAATCCATTTGGTAAGCTTACCGCAAAGATTCAAACTCTTAATGGACAAACTGTTGCTGTGTTTGATACCTCTGGTGCATTACAGTCCGCTCAAACATCACCTTGGAAAGAAGTCATAGTTCCTTTAGACCAACTAACAAGTAATGACGACACAGTTCGAGTTATATTTAGCTATAATGCTTTTCAAACAGCTAATGAACAACCTTTTTCTGTAGATGATGTTTCTATTGTTGAAGCTCCATCCTGTCCGCAGCCCCGATATCTCAAAACCTTATCAGTTAACAAGAACGATGCGAGCATTAAATGGTCTTCAGGAGGCGCTTCCAATCATCAAATTCGGTACAAGAAGGTCAATACCAATTCTTGGACATTTTTAACGAGTTCCACTACGCAGGCTGTATTAAATAATCTAGATCCGAATACAAAATACCGCTGGGAAGTGAGAGACAGCTGCGGTGCTACTGATCAGAGTAATTGGGTAAAAGGTCCTACATTTTATACAACATGTACTGTATTTACTGCCCCTTATACAAATAGTTTTACGAATAGTCAATGGAAGTCGCCTTCACCTTTTTTACCTTCAGGTAAAATTGGTAATTGCTTTACACGTTTCGAAGACAATTCCGATGGCTTTTGGTGGAGCGGCGCACGCTCGGGCTATGATCATAATTCTTTTACCGGTCCTACAAGCGATCACACAGGCGGTTCAAGTGGGTACCTCTTCACTAAAGCCAGTACTACAGTTGCAGATACAGCAAAAGTTGAGTTACCAGCAGTATATCTTGGTCAACTCCAAAGTCCAGAATTCTCATTCTGGTATCACATGTACGGAGGCGCAATTCAAGGGCTAAGGGTTTATGTGAGAAAGGTAGGAGGTAATGATACCCTCATCGCCAACTTCAATGGCCAGCAATCAACAAATTCGAACAATTATGCCTGGCTGAAAAAAACCTGTTCGTTAAGTTCCTTCCAAGGAGATACTGTTATTGTAAGTTTTGAAGCCTTCAAAAATACTGGAGGAAATATCTTCTTTACTGTTGCTTCTGCTATTGCAATTGATGACATAGCCTTTGAAGGAACAAATACATGTCCTGCTCCATCTTTATTGACAGCGAGTAATATTGGTACAAACACTGCTGAAATTAGTTGGCAGGGAACCTCAAATGTTAGCATTATTGAATATGATACAGTAGGCTTCGCATTGGGTACAGGGCAAATGATTAATCCTGCCTCCTCACCTTACACTTTAACCGGACTGCTGCCTAATACTACTTATGCCGTTTTCGTGAAAGACAGTTGTGCAGCTAATTTAGTTAGCTCGAACGCTACCATAAATTTCACAACGAGTCCATGTCCTTCAGTTACAGCTCAAGGAACTACTACCTTGAACGGTACGACGGTAACTGCTCTTAATACTGGGTCATTAAATGACTCCATTTTATGGAATTGGGGAGATGGTAATTCGTCGTTAGGAAATTCTGTTTCTTATTCTTATTCGACACCTGGCATTTATATCGTTCAGCAAATTGCTTACAATGATTGCGGTAATAGCGATACCTTATCGACAACACTGACAGTTTGCGGGGCAGTTGTAGCAAATTTCGGCTTTTCCGGTCAAGGCGCTACCCGACTATTTAATTCGAATGCTTCAGTCGGTGTAGCTTTAACTTATAATTGGAATTTCGGTGATGGCTCAAGCAGTACTAGCGCCAATCCGAGCCATACCTACACATCTGCGGGATCATATACGGTTACACTTACAGTCACTGATGCATGCGGGACAGTCAATGTAACTACGAGTGTAATAGACATTTGCCAAATCGTTACCCCAAACTTTTCCAATACTTTTTCGGGCTCAACATTCACTTTTGCAGCACAACCTGCAGGCTTGAGCACTTACAACTGGGATTTTGGAGACGGATCTACAGGTAGTGGTTTAAACGTGACACATACTTATTCAAGTATTGGAACCTATTATGTGACCCTAAATTGCACCGATACCTGTGGCGGTTCGTATTCTGTTCTAGATACAGTTTCTACATGTCCTGCATTAAATGCTAACTTTAATTTTAATATCGCATCGTCAGGTTCGAATGGAATGTTGGTCCAATTCTTCGCTAATGTATCCGGTAGTCTGGGGTTAATATGGGACTGGGGCGATGGATCACAAACCAGTACACAAGCTTCCAGTATTTCGCATCAATATGCCACTGTAAATCTTAATTACACCATTACTTTGAAGGCGTATAACGAATGTGGAGATACCGTTGAGGTAATGAAAAGTCTCAATGAAGTAGGACTTCCTAAACAAAGCATTTTAAAATATAAAACCTACCCTAATCCTGTATCAGGATCTTTGACGATAGAGTTTACCAGGCCCTTAAACGGCACTTATTATCTGTATGATGTTACAGGGAGGTTAGTTCGTAGCGAACGTTTTGCTGAGAGTGCTTTTGTGATCTTTTCAACTTCTGACTTATCTCGCGGGTCTTATATATTGAAAGTTAAGAGTGATGAGAGCGTTACTAGTTCGATCGTCTTCAAACAATAGTAATTTTCATTATCGAATCAATGTTTTGATATCCCTATTATTAGTCTTAAGAACAGAAATGTTATAGGCTTCTACCGCTGTTTCTATTTTCCTTTTTCGAATAGACTCTCTCACGGCTATAACTGGTCCAGTGACAATCACTATCCAGGGTACAGGTACCGTAACAATTCCATAGAACGTATTCCATCCCCGGAGTCTTTGTGCTGCCGCGAAGTGACGGTACGCTGTGAAATTTTGGTTCATAGCTATTAGTTTCGCCTCCTTCACAGAGAGCGTATCAGTGCGGTAAATCACCCCTTTTCTTTTGTAAGCGCGCATCTGATCTACTTTTTTGAAGCTACTATAACTTTCTGTATTTATCATGCCGCTTGCCTCAACGTCAGAGTTATTCATAGTGATTGTATTTGCTACGACGATTAATTCTGATGAGTCGCGATCATCCGAAAGTTTAGTCCAAGTCGTGGAATCTTTGTCCACACTTTCTAAGTCTTCTGTGTCGAGTGCTGGGGTTATTTCCACGCTCGATAGAGGCAGTTCTTTAGTATCAACTAACTCTTCGTCTACTTTCTCGTCAACTGCATTTGAGACTAATTCATTAGAAGTACCTGGATTAAGACTACTCACCTTAGGTTTCGAAGTTTTTGGAAGATTTCCTCCATTCCTACGAATAAAATTTCTCAAGTTTCTTAACTCTTCTTCAGTTAACTCCCAATCAATTGTCTTTGGATAAGAAGAAAAACATGCCGAATAATCCTCATCATATTTGAAGTTTAATCGGTAACCGTTATATAAAACAGATAATTCATGAAACTGCGCGGGTGTTATGCGTCGAATGATGCGAGCTTCTTTATACAACGTAGAAGTTACCTGCCCGTAAACAGTATTATTACTAACTAACTCTTGAGCGTTCGCTGTAATAGTGAATAGAAGAATGAAGAGATAATACCGTGTTTTCACGTGAGAGGTCGTTTACTCTAAATTTATATATTTCATAGTGCATGTATCTTGTCTTAATTCTCATAAAGTAACCAGATGACCATATAATATATCGTTTTATCATCCTGCTCCATAGGTATATTTCATTTTTGAGACTATAAAGACGCCTCCGTAGAATTGTATTTTTTGCACAACAAAAATCCCCTTCACTACAAAAGTAATAAAGGGGATATCGTAGTTTGGGCAATAACTGCCTAGATCGCTTACTTTAAATCCTCGTTTAAAAGCATAGGAGCCGATCCATCGGTGAAAATCAATTTAGCATTTGGTGAATTCGATAAATTCTCAAATACCTCTAAACTTCTCCACTTAATGATCTCATCGGTAAGTCCTTCCGCAAGAACCTTCTGTGCGTCTCTAGTACCTTCTGCTTCAATCTTTTTACGCTTTGCTTCCAACCGTTCTTGTTCGAGTTCAAATTCCATACGTTGCGCAATCTGCTCTGCCTCTAGTTTACTCTCAATAGCATCGTACAGCCCTGGAGGTAACTTAATACTCTTCATCAGAACCGATTCAATTACAAACCCACGATCAATTAACAGACTATCCATATGATTACTAATAGCCATCTCAATCTCAGCCCTTTGACCACTATGCATGTCTTTCGCCATATATCGTGAACAAACATTAGCAGCTGCAGATCTAAACACACTGAGGATCATTACCTGCTCATAATTCTCACCAACTGTTTGTATTACGTTAGGTGCTTGAAAGGCCTCGATGTGGTATAATATTGAAATTTCAGCCAAAACATTTAATCCCTCTTTAGAAGGAAGGTATAAAGGGACCTCAAGGTTTACAGTCCTTGTTGGAACCGTAATGACTCGGGTGGTAAGCGGGTTCACCCCTACTATACCCGGCTGAATAACTTTATTACCTAGTTTACCGAGTTTGTTTTTCACTCCAACAGTTCCTGGAGCAACTACTACACACGATGTAAAAAGTGTTGCAGTTAATACGAAAATGATTGACTTTAAGTTCATTGCGACTATATTTTAGAATACTAATTAGGACAAATTTTGTGCCAAATCACGAACTAGGTTACTGGTTGTATTGCCTATTTGTTGAGAATGCACTGCTCACCTAATTTAACAAAAAAAAGGCCCCCAATTTCTTGGAAGCCTTGCTATTATTGAGTCGGGATGACAAGACTTGAACTTGCGACCTCACGCCCCCCAGACGTGCACTCTACCACCTGAGCTACATCCCGAATAGAGCGCAAATATACTGTGAAATAGAGTTTTGATGAATGCTTAGTGACGTATAAAGTCTAATACAACCTTTGACCATTCTTCATCGCCTATGTCCCAGCGTAAACCATGTCCGGCCCCTTCGTAAAGGGCCTCTTGGTAATGGGTCCCTTGATGCTTTTGCATTGCTGCTTCTGCAGTTTCAATGGGCGCTACATCATCTTCCGTGCCGTGCATCCAGAGTAATTCTCCAGAATAATCTTCCATATTCTGACCCAAATCGAACTTATAACTCGTTATCATTGAAGCTGGAAGGCTTAGACCCGTCGCATTTTGCATGATGACATTCGCCGTACTTTGAGGGACCTCCATGACCAATTTTTGAACAGGAATTCTTGATCCACCAGCAGCGGCGGGTCCGGCGGGAAGTGAGCCTAAAGAATTGGCCACCACTACCATTCGATCACTGGTTAGGCCTTGTGCTTGTAAAAAGGAAAGTACCGCGTCGTAATCGGCAGCCATGGATTCTGCTCCTGTGGAGCGACCGGTACTCCATCCGAAGCCACGGTAATCGTACATGATAAAACCGTAATGATGCTTATTTACAAGGTTTGCAAAAAGCCCGGCCGTTTGCCAATAACTGTCCATTGATGGTGTATTACCGTGAAGAAACACGATGATCGTATCCGTTGCAATTTGAGCGAAATCGCCGACATACAATGCATAAATGGTATCCTGCGTACCCGATTCTAAATCTAAGAGATGGATTTTCGACTCATCCACATGAAATTCAAGGTCTAAATAAGTATTCTTAAAATCATAAGTGCCGTCCCCACCTGCAAATAGAGCACCACTCACATCAGCGCACGAACTTAGTGCTATTGCTGCTAACGCTATAAATAGAAATTTTTTCATGACTAAAAGTTTATTGCAATACCATAGAAAAAGCCCTTCCCACCTAGACCCGAAGTGTTGGGCACATAGGCTTGAGGAATGTGAATTTCACGGGTCGGATTAAGTATTTTATATTCCAATTGGGCCTCGAACCATTTGTAACGAAGTCTATAACCCGCACTAAAAGAAGGCGCGAGAATCTGCCCTCTACCAAAGTCAGCCAAGAACCAAGTCGGATCCACCCATGTATTGGCGGATACATTTAAAATGTGAGGCCCTGCTTGAAAGAATGCATTCAATCCAGCCTCAGGATAGAAACGAAAGGCATAATCTCGCGTACTCATGAAAGACTGGGCTCCGTAGCTGTATGAAATACCAGGATTAAGCCCTTGTTGTGGGACTAAAGTTGCGACTTGACCTGCTTCTAGTTGGACTGCTCCGAGAAATAGACTAGAAAATTGAATTCCGCCATAATTTGTTTTGGTCGAGGAAATTCCTTTCGCCGCATAGCCACCAAGTACCGGCAAGAAACCTTCGTTAAATTGAGGACGACCTTGCGTTACTCCAATCTGCCATTGGCCTTCTTCCAATGGAACCACTACCTTCGTTGGTGTGCAACTCGTAGCTAAAACAAGGGTGCACAGCACCACAACATATTTCATTTTCATCATCGTTTATAACTCATTAAAAAACTCTATCCATGTATAGATTCAGGCAATAAAAAATTGAACCAATTCACCCTACATTTGGATTTCTAAACAAACAGATAATGGAACAACACGATTGTATCATCATTGGTTCAGGCCCTGCTGGATATACGGCCGCAATATACGCTGCTCGTGCAGACTTAAATCCCATCATGTACATGGGTCTTCAACCTGGTGGACAACTGACTACAACCACTGAAGTCGATAACTTCCCTGGCTATCCACAAGGTACTGACGGTAACGCGATGATGGAAGATTTAAAGAATCAGGCAGAGCGATTTGGAACAGAGGTGCGCTTCGGATTGGTTACTAAAACTGAATTAGCGACAGTAGTAGGTGGTTACCATACATTGACCATTGACGATAGTCTTCAAGTACAAGCAAAAACTATAATCATATCAACAGGAGCTTCAGCGAAATACCTGGGCCTTCCTGCTGAGGAAAAATATATGGGCTTTGGCGTAAGTGCATGCGCAGTCTGTGATGGATTCTTCTACAAAGGACAAGAGGTTGTTGTCGTGGGTGCTGGTGATACGGCAGCAGAGGAGGCAACTTATCTAGCTAAACTATGTCCAAAAGTTACTATGCTTGTCCGTAAAGACAGCATGCGAGCGTCAAAAGCCATGCAGAACCGTGTGATGGCAACACCCAACATTGAAGTACTTTGGAATACTGAAACCGTGGATCTTGAAGGAGACGATAAAGGACTCACAGGTGTTCGAGTGAAAAACAACAAGACTGGTGACGAGCACAGCATTGCTGCAACAGGTTTCTTTGTTGCTATCGGTCACAAACCTAATACGGATATTTTCAAAGGTCAGATCGACATGGATGAGACCGGATATATTTATACTAAGTCAGACTCAACTGAAACGAATCTGCCAGGTGTATTCTGTTCAGGAGATGCTCAGGATAAGATATACCGTCAAGCAATTACCGCTGCCGGTACAGGGTGTATGGCTGCATTAGAAAGTGAGCGATATCTCAGTGCTTTGGGACATTAAGTTCTATGAACTTACCATAAAAAAAACCGGCTTAGAGGGCCGGTTTTTTAATGATTAAAACCCAAAATATCCTTTTGCTATAAAGTATGGCAACAATATGTAGAGGAATCCATCTCTGATCAAATAAAATACGAAAATGGCAATTACAGCGCGCCATCCCAGCATTTTCAATCCTGCTTTAAAACCATTTTCTTTAAAAACCTGTACCCATTTTTGAATGAATCCAGGGGTAATCTTTTGTCTAAATCCCAAAGCCGTTTTACTAAAGTTCTCTTTATAACGCGCAACTTTACTTCAAGTTCAAACCTTAGACGATATAAGCCGGATTCTGTCCCCTTGCGGGTCCTTATCATTTATCTAGGCGTATCCTCACGAATACGCTCCATCTGCCTACCCCTCGTGCAGTAAACTCCAAGCGGATCGCCTGGTCCGTAAGGAACACGATATACATGACATTTCAGCGTATGAGGTTTACCTTGCCAATTCAGTCACCTGAATCGCGGTGGGCTCTTACCCCACCCTTTCACCCTTACCCGAGGGCGGTTTACTCTCTGTTGCACTAGCTGTCCATGCAAAGCATGGCCTTCCTGTTAGGAAGCATACTACCCTATACTGTCCGGACTTTCCTCTTCTTGCGAAGCGATAAGGCTCGTCTAATGTTTAAACTTAAAATGTAAAGAACGGATGCAAAGTTACTGCAGACGATTCACAATACGAACTTCAGTTGCACCATATCCACCTTCACTGAAGTCTGCAAAATAAAACTCGCAGCCACCCATCTTCCTGAGCAGTTCGTGAACCTCTCCTTGTAAACGACCAGAACCTTTTCCGTGAATAATCAACACTTTAGCAATACCACGTCTGCGCGCTTCGCGTACAGTGGCACTCGCCTTGTCTAATTGATAGTTTAAAATTTCGTATCGAGTCATTCCTTGTGTGGACTCAAGTAACTCATGGGAATGTAAGTCAATGGATAATCGATCGATCTGCTGAGCCGCTGGGGCCGATTTTTCTCTCCGCTTATCCTTATGCTCTACTGCTCCCACTTGCCATTGCACCATTGGTAAAAGTTCATGAGCTTGATGTGCATTTTCGAATCCAAAGTCATCGATCACATATATAGTATCTCCATCTATTCGACTCACTTTTGCAGTTCCTCCGGCATCCTTAAACTTTACAATCTGATCTTTTTCAAACATATCACATATAAAAAAGCCCCGGCCTATGGCCGGGGCTTAAAGATAGAATATACTATATAAATCTAGTTTCTAACTACTAATCTCGAAACTGCTATATCACCGTCCAAAATAGTACGGACTAGATATACACCGTTTGCTAATTCAGTGTCAAAGCTGATAGTGTTGTCACCATAAGAACTGGTTCCAGACATAGAAGATAATTTCCTACCTCTTGAATCTACTACCTCAATAGTATAATAAGACTCTACTGAAGTGCTAAATACTACACTAAACTTACCATTGGTAGGATTAGGGAACAATTCAATATTAGAAGATAATACACCCTCTTCTATACCCACTGTAGTTACTAAACCATCGCAATACATATCTGAGGTCATACATACTGTATCGTCAACAAATAGACAAATAGCATATACATCAACTGAATCTGCAAAGACGTGAGTTATCGTATCGCCAGAACCCGACGTACCATCACCAAAGTCCCATGTGTAAACATTACCTATAGAGCTAGTTGCATCAAAGAATACAGAGTATCCATCAGCACCTATTGTGAAGTTGAAGTCTGCTTGAGCTGTATCAGCGTAGATCTCGATGCTAACAGGCACCAAAGAATCTGAACAAGCGCCTCCTGCGTCATAGTATATGCGGCCATTCCAATTACGAGGATTAGCCATAAATGATGATGTAGGTGTATTCATCCCCCAACCTTGATAGATGGTCATTTTTGAATCACTCACATAAGGGACATTCGTTAAACCAGACCCAGTGATATATCTTAACCCACTTGAAGTACCTATAATCAGACCTGACATTTGGTTGGCAGGTAAATTTAATGGTGATGTAAGTTGTACATAAGTAGGATTGTTAGTCCCTTGACCTGTTACTTGAATCGTATCATGGTGAGTCCATAATGTCGGATCGTTACGATTACTATCATCAATCGTATCCAAAACGTACGAAATATAAACATCAATAGTTCCGGTCCCACCGGTATTTATATCGAAGCCGCTAATAGAGAGGCTCGAAGTCGGCAAAACACTAAAACAGTTACCCCAACTTCCACCATTGTTTGAAGCAAAAGAGGTTTCAGTATAAGCTAACGGATCTTCGTAACCTAAATACCAAGTCTTCTGTCCTGGATTCGCAACAATTAACGAATCACCAATATGTGTAGGTACTGTATCAGTAGTGCTAGCATACCAACCATAACGAAGTCCTTCGATTGGTTCAGCATAGAGAACACCAAATGCATCTGTCTTACAAATTGTATCGTTTGCTTGGACGAGCGGATTTGGTCCGATGTAACCGACATTATTGAAAGCTATTGAATCATTCGTTCCGTATTGATCATTCGCAAGTTGAGAATAAGCAACAATATTTACACCTACAGCACCAGCGTAAGAATTAAAGGTACCGACCATTATAGAATCAGATTCACCAACAGAAAGTGTATCTGAGTAAGTCGCAGACAATGTAGCAGACAAACCTCCCGTTACATCAGTATTAACTGGGAATCCAACAGCATCAAACATACCTTTAT
>Ga0228619_1001444_pt1 | contig 10306 bp, 13 predicted proteins | sample 22DmetaG_FD_190065 | JGI IMG/M metagenome (GOLD analysis project Ga0228619, IMG submission 190065) | Seawater microbial communities from Monterey Bay, California, United States - 22D | ecosystem: Environmental > Aquatic > Marine > Coastal | place: USA: California | collected 2016-10-12 | reverse complement strand
CACCTGCTCCAGCAGCCTCTCCTGCAAGCATAAGCCCCATACGACCACTACCAAATAAGTCTGACTGTAGTTGTTGTCTTTGTTGTGCAAAAGCTGGTTCTAGTAAAGCAGACTGCTCTCTGAATATATCAGAGGTACGACCTGCTAAATCACGCTCAAACCCAAAAGGAGTTACCTCTCTGCCAAATGCCTCTGGGATTTGAGACATAAGAGGCTGTGAACCATAGTAACCTTCCCTTTGAATACTACTTAAAGGTTCTGCTAGTTCAACATTAAACTGGTTATTACTTTTATCCCAGTCAGTAGTCCCTACTGTAGTGGTTAAAGTGTAAGGCTTAAACTTGGCATCCTGAGCCATTTGAACCTGTCTCTCATCTATTTTTGGTTTTTTAGAACCCTTACCCATTACACTATCTCCTGTACTGGTAATTCATAAAACATAAAACGAGACTTAAACCCGTCATCTTTAAATACTTCACCCCAACCTTTTCTACCTTGTGATTCTATAATGTCACAACCAGTTGAATGGGCAAAGCCTTGTATAGTCTTTAACATATCTTCTTTCCACAATTCTAATTCTGTACCACCAGTAAAGTGCATAACAAGAGACTTTAACTGTGGGTACTCCATAGGCTCTGTAATAACAAAACCAAATATCTTATCTTCTTCGTGAGCTATCCATAATTGTTGGTTAGGGTTTTTCTTTACAGCGTTACGAATATCATTAGCTGTAAACCTACCGTAAGTATATTCAGCACAACCTTCAAAGTATTCTTTTACTCTGTGCCAAACTACGTCTACTTCTTGATTAGGGAAATGTGTGATTTTCATATTAGGCTGTGCGTTTCCACATATGTACAGTAATGTATGGCTGGTAGTTTTGGTTTGTACCACTCACACCTACTGTACTGTTTGAAACTGACACACCCGTTGTCTCTGTTGAGGTGTTCTGACCATTTGCATTATACCTAGCACCAGCGCCATAATAATCATTATCAACACCAGTCAGATTATCATTAGTTTGTTTATGACTGTGTCCGGGGTCTGTTACTGTAGCTGTGTGGGTGTGGCTAACAACAACAGCATCAGCACTACCACCAGTCTCCTCAGCAGCATCAAATAACGTATTACCAGCATCAAAGCCTACAGGGACTCTACCTGCACCAAATGCTGTCCATGTCCCAAAACCTAATAAGGTAGCTGGATTGGTTGAGTTAGTAGCGTTAGTATAGATAGAACCTACTGGATATAGTGCTAGTTTAGCTGCTAGTATTGCAGCATCTACTACAGCAGAATAGTTGGTTAATGCAGTAGTCACAAAATTAGTAGTAGCTAATTGAGTAGTATTAGTCCCTGCACTAGCATTGGGAGCAGAAGGTATTCCTGTTAAAGTAGGACTGTTTATATCTGCTTTACTATTAACAGCAGTTTGAATAGCGTTATACTCATCATTGATTTCTGTACCACTTACAATCTTTAAAGGGTCGCCAGTCAATAAGGCATCCTTAGAAGCAAAGTCTGTGGCTTTTACATAATTACTCATATCTTATAATACCTTTATTGTGTTCTTCCAGATTTAATAAATACATCAAGTCTTTGAATACTGAGTGGCGCACCATTTATCTCTGCTTCAAAACCACCTTGAATAACTGTACCACTACCGCCAACAGGGTTACTTATAGTTCTAATACTAATACCCCCAGTGTACTCCGCTACTGTATATTCATCCTCACCATAGTAGTAGGGTATACCCTCTCCTTCAATAACGTAAGGGTAGCTAAAGTAATTAGTAGAATAGTCAAAGCCTAGTTTAGTTACGAATGTTTGGTTATCTGGTGCAATCAATGTTACACATAACCTTTTAGCTATCTTACCTATATTACTGTTACCTAAGTCAAAGTAGTTAGTGTAATACTTAAAGTTAAATGCACTACCATTATCCTGAGAACCAAAGTATTCAGCTAAACCATTAGCTTGGCAAAATAGTAACTGTCTAGTATTAGCATCATAAACAAAGTTATTATGAGTTATTTCTATCCACTTAGTAATTCTAAGAGAACCATCTTGTAAAGGACTTCTAGTATCAAAAGCGTAAGCAACACTAGCACTAGGAAAGTAAAGTAAATAGAAAGCAAAGTTAGGACAGTACACAGCTTTAATGTTTGTGTCTGTACCTTCATTTTCTACAAACGTAATCAAATCATCACGTACGTTTTTAGATAAATCTCTTAATGGTTGTGACTTCTCTTGTATAGTTCTACCTAAAGACCTAACACCTGTAGATGATAAGAACATAATATCATCGCCAACATTCTGTATAGTGTTGTGAGATATGCAACCAATACCTTCAATAGTCTCTACTAGAGAGAGTGTAGTAACATCGAAGCTTGCCTCAAAACTATCTCTATCTTGAAACAACATGATAGAGTTCTTACAGAATACTACTAAGAAACCGTTATGTGCGCCTAACCCAGTAATAACATCACTGTTCTTAGCAAACGTACCAGCTATGTTTAGTTGACCAGCACTACCTGAACCCCATTTAGTACCATCTAACAGGTCAGAAAAGTAAACTACTGTTTTATTAGAGTTAGTATCAGCAGCCCACAAACGCCCGTATGCAGACATAACTATGTTAGCCTGTGGTGGTGTACCATCATACCCAGTAAAAGTGTCTATAGACTTAAACTCGTCCGTTGTAGTCTCGTTTGTATATACTAAAGGTTTGTAACCTCGTTGAAAGAAGTAAGTTCTGTCATTGAGGCTGGCAGCAGTCCAATTACCAGCAGAGATAGTATCTGTTGTGCTAGGAGTAATAGCTGTTAAGTTACTATAACCTTTATAAAATGTAGTGGCGTTCCAAGACAAGTTTCTTTTAACACCAGATAAGTCTAAAGAGATGTGAGTACCTAATAAATTAACACCATCGTTAGCATTATCAACACCTCCTAATTGAGTTGTACGGTACGCCCAACCTTTACGACTACCTAACCGACCATACTTATCTATTACACAGTTGTCAGCTTGTAAGGCAAAGCCAGCTTCTAGTGTTACACCAGCCTCTTGAGTATTAAGACCAAAGAATCCTGGAGCTACGATTGATGCAGCTTGTAAAGGTTTAGCCATTATAAGTCACCGTACTAGAAGTTTCTTCCACAGTTAAAATACAACTAACACCAGTAGAACCAGCATTACCTCTTATCTCATAACCAGCTTCTAACATTACATAGCCACCATCTTGTTTAAGCTGTATAAAATCTCCAGAACCTAGAGACTTAGAACCTAGTACAACTATATCTACACCGTTAGATATTTCTAAATGTACGTTAGAGATAGTAGAACCAGAACCATTAGATATAAATGCTAATACCCACTTAGCCTTAGTATTAGGTGGTACAGTATATAGTAACGCTGTACTATCAGTAAGTGCAGCAGTAGTTAAATTCTCTGTGAATATGCTTTTAGCCCGCATTAGCGTGCCACCCAGATAATTTCTTCAGGGTGCTTACCACAGTCCAATGTAATAGCATCTGATAAGGCACGTTCTGCTATAGCGTAAGCAGTAACAGGATTAACACCACCATCTTCACCACGTTCTTCAATAGCCATAGCGTATGCTAATAGTTCTATAGGTTTAGCTGGTATTTGAATAGTGTCTGCTTCTGCCTCTAGGTCAGGTTGACGTTGTACTATATTAAAACGTAACGTATAAGTATCATCAGGTATAGGGTATAAGTCTACTTGAGTATCTCCATCAGAACTAATACCATTAAAGCTGTAGTAGTAAGGAGAGCCTGTGGCTGGCTCAGAGTTTAAGAACAAACCATTAAAGCTATGAGCATCTTTGTATTGAAGAAAGAAATCATCAGTATCATTAACTACATCTAAGATGTCAAAGTTATTCTGAGTACCATTTAACTCATAGCTAAAAATACCAGACGTAGTAGTTGCCGTTAGTGTAGTACGTAAAGCAGACCATTTCCATGCTTCCTCCACAACTTGTTTAGCGTCATTAACGAATACACCGATAAGAGCAGAGTAAGAGGTCTCTTCTACAGACGTAACTGTCCTCTCTCTTAATCTCTTTAGGATTTTATTTACTGTTTCTAAATAAGTCATAGTTATTATTTACTTCCTAAAATAAATTTATATTTATTGTATCATATTTTTAAAGGTTTGTCAAGTCTTTATTTAACTTTATTTCTTCCAGTTAGCTAAACCCTTGATTCCAAAGGAAGCTGCTATAGCTGCTGCTAGAAAACCTTTGTAGTATTCTGGCATTGAGTTTAAAACTGCGAAACCCTCTTGAATGTAGGGTACTAAGCTAGGAATGAACGCACCAATCATGGGTATAGAAAGTACAATAACAAACCATTCGTCCTTCCATGATGTCTTACTACCTTCAGCCATCATCTTTTCCCAGTTCTCTTCGGACTGCATAGCTTTAATCTTTACTTCCTGCTTGACCTTAGCTTCTTCTGCTTTGCCTTGCATCCATGTAGTGGCTAACTCACCAACAAGAGTTATTAGCTGTATCATTTGTCTGCCTTACTGTCTAGTTTATCTTCTATTCGGTTAAGAGTATCTTTAATGTCAGCCAGAGCTATTTGAAAATCATCACGTCTAAGATACACGTTAGGTATGTTTCTCTCTATCTGCTGAATATCTAAACGCAATCTGCTAATAGCATCCCATACTGCTCTTAGATACCAGCCAACAAAAATAGATATGAGAGCAAATGTTGCATTAAATAAATCTTGGAAGTCCATGTAATGACTACTCCGGAAGTAATGTTTTTAATTCTTCTGCACTAGTTGCGTTATCCATAGAGGTTTGCAACAGTGCATCTTCTTCTCGTATAACTTGACGAGCAGCCTCAGCTTCCTCTGCGGATACACCTGGAATTTGTTTGGCAATTACCTCATCATGCGGAGCAAATTTTTTAGCACGGGCTGCTCTACGCTTTTCATGGGCAATCTCTTTTGCCTTGTCCATATTAATCTTAATCATTTGTTGGCTCCACATTTGTTGGCTTCACATAGTCAGGATGTTGTGGGTCAGTAATAAACATATCGTGTTCTCCACCGACACCATCAGTCAGGTCAGCTTCATCTACTTCCCACGCACTGCGGAAAGTGCGGTCTGATGGGATGTCATCCACTGACACAATCTTGTATGGCTTTCCTGGCGGTACATCTTTCTCTGCGATTTCTTCAATAGTGTGAGACTGTAATGCTTCATCCGTTGGGATAATCACTGCTACTCCACCTTCTTCTGTTTTATATACTATTCTCATAATTTATCCTTATCTGAAAAATGTAGCAAGGCATGTAGCGCTGTCAGCTACTACACCAGTTGAATTCCATGTGGTTAAATCTGGTGATGTGGTTGTTGTTGGGGCTGTATAGGTGTTTACCCTCGGTCTAAAAGCATTGGCAGAGAAATTAGTAACAAAGTTTGCATCAGGCATTGCAGTAGTAAAGTTCACTATATATCTGCCTTTACTAACATCAGTTATAGAACTAACATTACCACTCGCACGAATGGCAACAGTACCAGTGCCATTGAAGTTTACCCAAGCTCTACAACCATAAGCCGTAGCAACACTGCCGTAACCGCTATTAAACTTTAGGTTACCACCACTGTCTATGCGCATGCGTTCTGTAAGTGAGGTGTCGGTCGATGCGTTTCTTGTTGAAAACACCATGTCACCAGCGGTGTTGTTTGAGCCATTAGTAAGTGACCCTTTAATAGCAGCAAAACCGAGAGAGTTTGCTGCATCGCCTTGGGAGCTTGCGAATAAGATTGCCCCGCCTGAACCAGCAGAAGCGTTGTCGTCAGACACTCGCAGCATACCACCACGAGCACCTGCGTCAGTAAGAGCTGTGGTGGCTTGACCCAAACCAAAAATGTGTTGTTGCGCTCTTGGGCTGCTCGTCCCAATACCAACGTTACCAGAAGTATCTTCAATAATACCATCAGTAGTTATCCTACCAGTGACATTAACGCCTGTAGCTGTAGTTTCTAAGACATCATTAGAGCCTAAGTCGGCTATGTTTCTTGACTTGGACATTATAGAACCTCCTTCAATACTGATACTTCAGCTTCTAGTGTTTCAATGCGTCCAATTGCTTCTTGCAATGCCGATGTGAGTAGTGGAACAAGTTTAGATTGGTCAATGCTTTGCAGAACTGGTTCACCGTCTTTGTCTACCTCATCTTTCTCGCCTGTTACTGCTTCAGGCACAACAGACTGCACTTCGTGAGCAAGAAACCCGTCTACTATTTTACCATCATTATACGACATACTACCTTCGACAAAAGAAAACTGATGCACTGGTAGTTTAGCAATTCTATCTACTGCACCTGTAAGTGATGTAATGTTTTCTTTAATACGATAATCTGAATTGACGTTAAAGGCGCTCGCCGAAATTGAAGCAAACCCACTAACAATTGAGTTAACCACTTGAAGGTCGTTAGTGCCTCTTACGTGCCTAAGATTTACAGCAGTAGCACCTACTGCATGAAAACCGAGAATCACATGACCTGCGTCAGAGACTAACTCTAAATGAGAATTATCATATTGAGTAGGGTTATTTTTATGGATACGTACACGAGCACTGGTTGTAAATCCTCCAATACCTACGTTGCCGCTGGAGTTGATGCGCATGCGTTCTGTGCCGCCCGCTGTTAGGAAAGCAAGAATTCCTGTAGGGTTTTCGTTTCTTAGAAACCCACTGCCACCTTGGTCTTGGTATAAAATAATTGGTCCAGTAGCATTTTGATTTTTAACGTCAAGCCTAGCCCAGTTTGCTGCGGACGCATTAGATGTCACTTGAATAGCAGGATTATAATCTCCATCAGCAACGGACATCAGTCTGGTTGTACCCGGCGAACTCGTACCAATACCAACATTGCCAGAAGAGTTCAACGTCATAGCTGTAGAGGTTGCGTTGTCATCAATACCACGGCTAGTGAAGGCATCTGCAAAGGTCACAGCACCATTAAAAGTACCGCCAGAGCTTGCTGATACAACGTCAGCTACAGTAAAGTTACCAAAAGCAATTACATTAAGCTCATCACCAGTAGATGCACCAGCAGTAAGAGTAATAGATGAGGTAGTTGCTGTGTAGTCTGTACCGGCTTCTAAGACAATGCCATTAAGAGTGACAAATTCTACGCCTACTGTAAGGGCTAATGTATTAGAGTTATCATCAAGACCACTGAATACAGTCTGACCTGATGTAGCTGTAAAGGCATACTTATCCATTGTTTCAATAGTAGAGGAAGACGCTGGAATCCAAACACCACCATCATAGATACGCATTTCAGAAGCTGTACTGTTAAAGTACAAAGCACCTGTAAGTAGAGCATTACCATCATTATCAAGAGTTGGGTCAGATGTTTTAGAACCTAAGTATCGGTCATCGAATTGGTCATAAGACTGAGCAGCATTAGCCGCTGAAGCAGCCGCAGCAGTTGCTGAACTAGTAGCAGCACTAGCTGAGTTAGCAGCATTAGTAGCAGATGTACTAGCAGAACTTGCAGAGCTGGCTGCATTGGTTTCCGATGTACTGGCATTAGATGCGCTTGTAGAAGCCTCAGAAGCCTTTGTAGTGGCAGTTGTTGCACTACCCGCTGCACTAGTAGCACTAGAGGATGCAGAGCTAGCAGAGGAGCTTGCAGACGTTGCTGAAGCTGCTGCATTAGTTTCACTTGTACTAGCATTGGACTCTGAAGTAGAGGCATTGCTTGCTGCTGTTGATGCAGTTGATGCACTATTAGCTGCATTAGTTTCTGAAGTTGCTGCGCTTGTTGCACTATTAACTGCATTAGTTTCGCTGGTGGCTGCATTGGTAGCTGACGTAGATGCTTCACTAGCTTTAGTAGTAGCTATCCCAGCCTGTGTAGTTGCTGTACTTGCAGAACTACTTGCTGATGTGGCAGATGCACTAGCATTAGTCTCTGCTGTCTCTGCACTAGCTTGTGCTGTCTCTGCTGCTGTCTGTGCAGTCTGTGCTGCTGTTGCAGAAGTTGACGCATTGGACGCTGAAGTAGAAGCACTAGTAGCAGACGAAGCTGCATTTGTTTCTGAAGTTGCTGCATTAGTTTCGCTAGTAGCAGCATCACTAGCTGAAGAGCTTGCATTAGTCTCTGAGGTACTAGCATTAGATTCAGAAGTAGCAGCATTACTAGCACTTGTTGCAGCGTTAGATGCAGAAGTAGCTGCTTCATTTTTATATTGGTTAGCATCTTGTACTAACTCTGTTACTTCGTTTATGGTAGCATCAGTACTAGCATCTCCTGAACCACCTGAACCTCTGTATATACTCAAAGCAAGTCTCCTAAATATTCTGTATATGTGTGTGTAGATTAATAAGAATAAATACAGGGGGCAATTAAGCCCCCCATACCGTTAGGACTTACTAGGCTGGAACAGCTACAACAAGAGCTGATTCAGGTCGTAAAACCTGTGTACCATAAAGAGTGTCAGAAGTAAACAAGTTACTTAAGTACTCTTGCTTGTATTGAGTTTGTGAACGTACGCCCATTTGCTCTGCAAGTACCATTGCATCTTTATGACCAATGATAGCACCTTTAGTATCAACGGCTGAAGCTGTGTTATTAGCAGCAGTTTCAATTACAGGACAGTTAGAACTAACGTAAACATCAATACCGTACAAAGTACCGATTTGACCATTCATTACACCACGACCATCTACGAAGTCGCTAGAGTTGTAACGGTCAATACCCATGATAGTTTGACGAACTGAAGGAGGAATAACAATAAAACGATTTTCCATAGGAGTATCGTTATCATCTAATTGTTTGATAAGTTCACGGAAAGCTAAGTCTGTGAAAACATCAGTAATAGCTACAGTATCTTCTGCGTAAGCAGCAATACCATTAGCACCATCAATATAGAAGCTGTTGCTATGAGTCCAGTCAGAACCATCACCATCACCTAATGATTTACCTAGAGCAAACAAATCATCATCAACTTGTTTAGCTAGAGCGTAACCAGCATCATCTGTGTAGAATTTACGCATAGAAGCTAGTGCTTGTACATCAGTAATATCTTCGATTAAACGAGAGTATTCATAATGTTTGTCGACGCTGACTTGTACTTCTGATTCTGTAGCAGCAATCAAAGTTACTTGAGACTCCGCACCTTTAGCAGAAGCAGAACCACGAGTTGGTTTAGGGATATGTAAAGTATCACCTTTCTTACCAGACATTGGCATTTTGTTTACCAAGTTAGCAAGAACTAAGTTAGATTTATAAGCAGCTACAATCTCGTCACTCCATAACTCTGGAATGAAAGTTGCGCCAGTTGTGTTTGTTACATGATTTGTACCAAGTGCCATTATATTTTACCTTTATAAAAATTTAAGATTATCGCACCCTACCTTCTGAATATGCCTGAGTAATTTCATCAGACAATTCTAAGTATCGTGCAGGATTGTTTTGCATTAAGTTAATAATATCAGAGCGTCTGTAGATTTTTTTAGATTTACTTTCTCCAGTTCCTTTAGCAGAGCCAGAAGAAGCAGCTTTGCGCTGTTGTCCTCTATCTTTTTCAACAACTTCTTGTGCCTTTGTAGATGCCTGAGTTCGTTCTTTCCAAGTAGAAAGAAGCTCATTTGCTGCATCAAAATCAAAGTTACTATCAGCACGTTGTAAAAGTTCTGTTCTTACTTTAGAAGCCTTAACCCACTCTATAAAGTCCTCTGACCTAGCAGTTTCCATAAAGTTAGGGTGTGCTTGCTCCAATCTATTTAGAGCTTCGCGTTGTTGCATTTCTTTCTTCATCTGTTTAATTTCTTGAATATCAGAATTAGATGAAATAGATTGTGCAATAGCTTCTTTAGGTCTTTCGAAGAAATCAATCTCTTCAACCTCAGCCTGTTTTTCGTGGGTGTTGTTGTCGAGGTTTGTTTTAATGAAATCATCTACAACTTTACGAAGTTCACCCACCTCAGAGCTTTGTCTACCAACTAGCTTTTCAGCTTCTTGGTGCATCTGCACAATCTCTGCTACAGACTTACCTTTATATTTATCTGGTAAACTATCTTCTTCTTGTGGTTCTTCAGCTTGTACTACTTCTTCTTGTTCAAGGTTGTCCTCTACAGGCTCTTGTTCTTCAAAGGTAGCTAGATTTTCGTTTTCTTGTAGACTATCTTCGTTAAATTCCTCTGGTGTATCTAGTATTGTTGCCATTATATTATAAACTCCGTACTCTTAAATAAGTATTGTGGAAAATTAAAAGGATTATTTCTTAGCGGCTTTCGAGTGTTCTCTTGCCC
>Ga0228619_1001441_pt1 | contig 10312 bp, 12 predicted proteins | sample 22DmetaG_FD_190065 | JGI IMG/M metagenome (GOLD analysis project Ga0228619, IMG submission 190065) | Seawater microbial communities from Monterey Bay, California, United States - 22D | ecosystem: Environmental > Aquatic > Marine > Coastal | place: USA: California | collected 2016-10-12 | reverse complement strand
TTTCTAATCGCATTCCTACCACTTTGGTTCAGCAACAAAAAGTAATCAGAGGCTATCTATAAAAGCTATTTGAAAAACCCTGGTGACCCAGGGTTTTTTTTGCCTTAACCAGCCTCAAACCGGCAAACATCTGCCAAACACAAGTTTATGCGGCTAATCACTAACTGCTGCTTTGTTAACCCTGCTGTACTAACTGGGTGTAACAGTACCCGATGGCTGAGACATCCAGACACGAGGTTTGTCGCACATCATTAACTCGCTATAGAGTGACTGTGCAACTTGCAGGCCGCCTTTCATCATCATATCGTGAGCATTGCCTCGCTCCTCGAGACTCTCTGCGATATAAATATTATAGAAATCCGTAGTACTGGCTCTAGCATCACCCACTCCGGTAAACCAGCGGTAGACGCCTAAAGTCATTTCGTTATCAGTCATCCAGCTGATCCACTTTTTATCGGCTGCGGCAAGATCGTCATAACTAGCACCATCATTTAACTCACAGGCATTAACCTGCAGATAGCCTGGCCCACCCAGGTTTGCATAGGGCTTGAGCTCCATACTGGTGAGAAAAGAGCTGGCGTTACAGGGCGCTACTGCGTCAAATTTTTTCTGCATTTTGGCGCCCTGGGCAAACCACTGATCTTTGATTCGGCCCATGGCTTGGTGATTTTCGGCAACCCCTAGCCAAATATAATCAATCGGAAAGTCAGCGCCATTGTAGACCACTGGCTGCATAATATAGGCTGTGTACGCATCGCTAAATTTGCCATCTACCCAGCCATCCCATTCGCTGGCTACTTTTTTGAGATCTCCCATATCTTTGCCATCTGCAAAAGAACACTGAAACATTTCAAGTGCAGAAACTCTGGGAGCATGATGGTCTGAAAAGACGGGGGACGAGAGTATTGCGACTAAAAAAGATACAACTATTATTATATTTTTCATCTGTATTTTCCTATTCACTATTGATTAGAGGATGGTCAGTGTAACCATAATCAAAGGTCATGCGCAGTCTTTTTTTGTCTCGAGACGATCTCAGAGTTCGCCAAGTGACTGTTTATCCGCAACTTGCGCAGGCTATGACAGATAGCAAAGTATATTTACCCTTTGATAAGTCGCCGGATTACGATTGTCTGTGGTTTTAATCAGCCAATAGATTCAAGACCAGTGCAAACAGCCATAAAAATGCTAATCTTTGCGGTTCTAGCCGCCCTGGCAGCCTCGGTGCCAGCGGTATACAAATTTGTCTCTGATCTTTTTTTGTCAGCACCAACCAGCTTTGATGGCGTCTCACTGGGCATGAGCAAATCGGATGTTATCTTTAATAAAGGTCCTGGTACCTGCTCAGTAGACTTATGTGAGATCGATAAGGTAAAAGCGATTTTGGATGCCGAGCAAAAAGTATCCCATTTCCTGGTCTATCCAGAGCATATTGATGCTGCTTTTGCATCGGTAGAGGGCATGCAGGCTAAGCTGGGCGAGGAGACCATCCTCAGCGTTCATCAGGATTTAAGCAAGCGCCGCTACAGCTATGCTGAATTGCAAATTTCGTTTTTGTTCGATACCAACCAACTGGTCTCGGCAACCATTGGTCCTGTTATCTGGGGAGAGTTGCCACCTGTAGGTGAATACTATCTCGACGGCGAAATGCTGTGCCCCGGCACTGACTGCCCCTGGGAGGCAGACTCACTGGCCCTAAAAGCTGAGTTCAGCGATAAGAGCTACGCTGATTTACTACCAGAGTAATCTGTTAGTGAGGCGCGGGCAGTGGCTTGTCTACAGGCTGGGTCAGCGCAGCTGGCTCAACGGGCAAACCGAAAATGGCACTATAACCTTCAGTCTCCTCGCGATGGGCAATGCCAGCCCGACCAATTATCTTGGAACCGGGGCCGCAAACTATAGTCTCACCCGACTGCTGCTCTGTGACTTTTAACTCTCCACTGGTGATATAGATAAGCGAGTCGAAGTCATGCCAGTGAAAGTCGTTCTTGAGAGCTGGAAAATCTGATTTATAAGCCTGGTAGCCCGCCTCTTTGATCTGAGCGTAGGCCTCTGCTTCGTCTTTATAGCTGGTTACGGTTTGCACTGGGTACCCCTTGTTATTATTTTTAAAAAATACTAGCACCGGCCAATATAGGGGTCAAACTAAAAATCTCCATGGACCCATACCCCTGAGGTAGCCTGACAGTCCAGGGCATCTAGTCCCATATGGATACACAGACCCAAACCGACCAGTCTGGTTTTAGGTGCCACACAGAGTGCCATATAAAACACAATAAAACCCAACTGATGCAGCGGATGAAAACCTATACTGCAACGATTGGGACTATAGATGGGACTGGCCAGCAAATGATCGAGATCCACCAGCATGGTGGCGATCATTATCAGATAAGCCAGAGCCCAGCCGCTGCGCCACCAGAGCATTGCCACCAGTGCAGGCGCTATAAAATGCAGGCTGATATGAAACATAGTGGAATTGACCCATAAAGCTCGCCGATCGGCCTGGCAGCAAATTAAATAGTTAAGCCGCAATCGGCAAAGGTTTGCTTATCATTGTTCTCAAACAACAGGCTATATTTGATCTTAACGGTATGGTATCTGGCGATATAGTCGCAGACCCCGGTAATCTTAAAATCAGGCCCCATTTGTTCGCGAGCTTTGAGCATAAACTGTGCCCGTGGCAACTCGGCTTTTATTCTAAGCATATATGCACAGGCGGCAACATGATTTTTACGGTCATTGGCAAATAGAGCCTTTTGAAAACCACTCCAGCCTGCAGCACCACTATCATGGGCATCGCGGAAAGACACTATATGGTCCACCTCCACAGAGCTGCAGTTAACAGCCGTATAAAACCCCAACGCGCTATAAGCTTTATAGCTGTGGTATTTGAAGTCACCTCTGTTAAATGGAAGCGCAGAAGAGGAATAAGAAGAGGTAACCATTAATAGCAGTAGCAGCACTGTAAAGGGTTTATAAAAATTCACCATAGCCAGATACCTCAGCAGGGAAGATTAAAACGCAGTTGCTATATGCGTGAAACAACAATACCTTTTGCCCGGGCACTATCTCAGAGAGATTTTGTGTTTGCAAGCTGAGCCATATGCACTACAAGACAAATCAGGCACAGATTTAAATCCAAAATCGGAGGTAGGAAAACTGATACTATGGTTGTGAGAACTTGGCGTTTGCCCGAACTTTGTCTAATCATTTTGATGGGGCGAAAATAAACAATGGAAACTCTGACAAATGAACAGCTACGGATAGTTTTGGTTGTCTACAGCAGTGCCATTTTACCCCTGGTACTGATTCCTATACTGCATATAAAACGTCTTATACCGAGCTGGGTGCTGAGAGTTTATATCGCCTCATTTATTATCTGTGCCCTGGGCTGGGAGCTCTGGTTTAACTACGGCATTGTCCAGGGTGACAGCGTAGAAATTCGTCGAGCTCTGCAGCTCAATCAGCGCATTCCTCTTCATCTAAACTGGATACTTAACTCCCTAGCCGATGCCGGCGCCATCTGCTGCGGTGGGTTGCTGCTATGCTGGCTTAGCTTTGGCCGTGATCCTCAGTTGTTCTCCAGCTGGAATACCAGTGTATTTGTATTTCTTTTCGGCTTTTTTATCGGACAAAATATGTTGGTCGAAATGTTTTTATACCATGACCAACTGGAGGTGGGAAAACAGCTATCCTGGGCCCCGCTTTCGCCCCTGGGCTCCCTGTGGAATCCAGTTTTATTTGCATTCCAGGACCGTACCATTACTCTGCAGGGCCAGATTCCCTGGGTGATTATGACGCCTTTGTTTTACCTTATGCTGATCAAGCATTCGGGGCGAGATTAGGGGGCTGTTTTTGGCTCAGGGCTGTTTTTGGCTCAGGGCTGATTTTGGCTCAAGGCTGTTTCAGCCTTGCCCGCCAGGTTGGCGGCGAAGTTCATAATATGGAAAACACCACTCTGCTCCTGGGTACCTGACACCAGATGGGCTCCGGGGCCCGTGGCGTAAACTGCCACATCCTCTCCTGAGTGGCTTTCACTGCGTTTGGCAATCATTGCCTCCTGATGAAAACCACTGCTCTGGGTATCTATTTTGGTGAGATCAGCGCGACCCATAAAGGGCTCTGTGTAATAAACCTTATCGGCATTGGTTTCGCTGCCAAAATCATGAAAGCCCGGGCCATTGGCGTAGCTCAATGTGGTGTAAGGCAAACCATCCAGACCTCTGGCCAGCTCGCTGGTACCCACATCTACCACCTTGCCCAGGATGGGGTTACCCCGCTTTGGGTAGCCAGCTATGGTGAATACATGGCCATGGTCTGCGGTAACAATAATCAGGGTTTCATCTGGATCACTGTTGTCGACTGCAGTTTGAATCGCACGGGAAAACTCAATGGTATCTGTCAAGGCGTTAAAAGCACTGTTGGCATGGTGACCATGATCAATGCGACCGGACTCTACCAGCAGAAAGTACCCCCTGGGGTTTTTATCGAGAATATCCAGGGTAACTCCGGTCATCTCGGACAATGAGGGCTCGCCGGCAATATCGTTATCTCGGTCTGCCTCATAGAGCATATGAGATTCATTGAACAGACCAAAAACTGGCGCCTCGGAGTCTATATCCAGGGCATCAAACTGCTGCTGTCGGTCAATATAAACACCCTCAGGGTAAATGGCCTGCCACTCCTCAATCAGGTTGCGGCCATCGCTGCGGTCTCCCTCTATGGCACTGCTGGCATCACTGCTATTGGCCGCTGCATCTGCCGGCAGAAAATGGCGACGACCACCGCCCATCACTACATCGATGCCATCGATATCTGCATCTTTAAATCGCCCCTCAAGATTGCTTTCAAAGTTAATCAGCTGGGAGGCGATATCTTCACAACCTGCCATCACTGCCTCTGCAGGCATATTAGAAATATCCTCCCAGTCGCGACTGGGAGACTTGGCATAGGCTGCCGCCGGAGTGGCGTGAGTTATGCGCGCTGTAGATACAATGCCGGTGGACAGACCAGCAAGTTCAGCTAATTCGAGAGCGGTGATTAACTGATTGCCGGCCATCGAACTGCAGTCTTCAAGAATCACATCCTCGTCGACACCAATCACTCCCACATCAGTTTTAACACCGCTGATTATTGCTGTCATGGTGCCGGCTGAGTCTGGTGTCTGGGCATCCACATTGTAGGTTTTCATTAGACCGGTGAAGGGAAAGTGGCCAAAGCTAAGAGTATTACCTTCGCCAGGCATGCCCTTCTGCTGTCCATCCAAAATACGTGCGGCAGTTGTAGTGGCAATACTCATTCCATCACCCACAAACAGAATAATATTTTTTGCCGCGCCTCGGCTGCGGCTTATATTGATTGCAGCCTGATGGATTTCCTCGACTTTAGTTGCAGACTCTACATACCAACTATTATCCCTCTGACTGATGAGACTGGTGGCGGGTTTTTCCACGGGAGCAACCGGCATATCTGTACCACAGGCCTGGAGGCAGATGGCAGTGATAGTAATAGCAACAATATTGGTTTTGTTCATAAGCGTTTCACGAAAGTCTATTTAGATCGATGGGGGTTTTTGCCGAAGCTGCTTGTTAACAGATTCACAATACCCTGAGCTCTGTTGATGCACAACCCGTGATTTCGCCCGAGCCAAGCTTCAAGACGAGAAATTTTACAGATACACCCAGAGACTAGAGGTCAAGCAGTTGATGAATATCCAGATTATGGGCCTTGGCCAGCTTAAAAATTTGCCATAGAGACACTATGGCGGTGGGATCCTGCTCCATCCGCTGATACTGACGCACGGATAACTCGTAGTCAGCCATATCCTCCTGAACTAGGTTGCGGCTTTTGCGCAACGCAACAATGCGCGCCCGCAGCTTGCGCTGAAGCTGCATAAATTCATGGTAATAAACGGAGTCTGGGTTTGGCCGTTGCATGGTGGCTGTTCAATGTCCCTATTGAAATTTGCTGACAAGGTTTGCACATTCAAATTTCAACCAACACGTCTAGCTTGGCTTAGTGCCGTTTAGCTGCAACCACTAAAGGTCAAGTAAGTCGTGAATATCCAAATCATGGGCCTTGGCCAGCTTGAATAGTTGCCACAGCGAGACTATGGCGGTGGGGTCCTGCTCCATGCGCTGGTACTGGCGCACCGACAGCTCATAATCTGCCATATCCTCCTGCACCATATTGCGGCTTTTACGCAGCGACAGAATTCGATCGCGTAACTTTTCCTGAAGCTGGATAAATTCGTCGTAGTAAATGGAGTCTGGATTTGGGCGCTGCATAACGTTTTGTATAAATTCTCTCTTGACCTTTCCCGCCAAGGTTGGCATATTCCTGCCTCACCCAACACGCCGAGCATGGCGTCGCGGCGCAAGGAGTCAGTCCACCAAGGAGCATAGCGGTGAAATTTCAGGCAATTATCAGTTTATTTTTTATAGTGTTGCAGTCTGCATGTACCCTCAACCCACATCAAACCAATTACTCAGTAGATCACCTTGATCTGGTGCGCAGTGCGGTCTATACCCAGCGAGAGCTTATCAATACTCAACTCGCACAATCCGCGCAACAAGGCTCTGAACAGCGCAGCCCGAGGCACATTATGCTGTTGCTCAGCTACTGCGATTTGATAGATCGACGCACTATCCATACATCAGCTCTACCGGAGCAATGCGCCAGCAAAGATACGGCCACTCGCCAATGCACCAGCGAATTTCACCGCTGCCTTAAAAGCTGTGAGTTGCGCAGCAGCGACTGCAGACGCTGTGAGCAACCGGCTATCGACTGTATTAATTTGCTGGAGAGTTGAGCCCATTGTGACTTATTAAAAGCGCAGCTGATTTGCGGCTCAGCCAAACCACTAATAACCTGTAGCACTTTTGGCCCCAATCGCACAGCCACCGTCTGGCAATACCGCGGCATTATTGGGGCCCCTTTTTTTGCTACAGCTATCCCTCGATACGGCAACCGAACTCCTGCCCAGCATCTAGCAGCCAGCGGGCAATATAGTCGGCAAAACTGCGTCGCACAATCAGATCAAAGGAGCCATCTGATTTATTACTAATCACCGCACTGGCTTTGGCAAAGGTGCTTTGAGCACAGCGCCCCGCATTTTTTTCAGCCTGTGGCCAGGCAGCAAAATCATAGACTGAGGATTTTTTTAGCAGAGTCTGCACTGCGCTCTGTGCACCACGCAGATTGATCACTGTCTGACCACCACTAATATCTACAATAGAGATATGGCCAGACAGCGCCTGCCTGAGCTCAGCCTCAAGCTCAGCGGCCGAGCTTTGGCTGACCAGCACCCACTCATCTGGGCCCAACCAGTAGATGGCCTGCTGCTGATTACAATGATAGGTGCCGGGCTCTGTGGGCAGTTCAATACCCAATACCTCTTCAATACCAGCAACAAAACTCTGGTCCTGCGCACTGCCGCGCAAATTGAGGTGAGCACACAGAGGCGCTTCTTTAACCACTAAGCCAAAATCTACGTCACCATTAAACAGTTCTGCATTCTGACTATCCGTCTGATGGCTGGAGAGTTTATGAAAATACCGCAGTGGTGTTTCTGTTGATATATCCGCTGGATTACTAGACATGTTGGCGCTCCCCTTTGGGATCATAGAACACAGAGCTGACAATCTCTGCTGCAATGGTGCGACCGTCTGCCAGGGGGCAGTATACAGTCTGCCCGAGGCGACTATGGCCACCCTTAACCACCGCCAGAGCAATAGAATGGCCCATAGTGGCACTATAGTAGCTAGAGGTCACATGACCCTGCATAGACATGGGAATCGCCTGTTGAGGGTCAAACACTATCTGTGCGCCCTCGGGCAGCACCTGGGCACCGTCGATAGTTTTGAGACCTACCAGCTGCTTGCGATTTTCTCGCACCGAGTCACTGCGCTGCAATGAGCGTTTACCAATAAAGCTAAAGCTTTTATTTTTGCCCACCACCCAGTCCATATTCATATCTGCTGGGGTCATAGAGCCATCGGTATCCTGACCCACAATAATAAAGCCCTTTTCGGCGCGCAGCACATGCATGGTCTCGGTCCCATAGGGAGTGATATCAAACTCCTCCCCTGCTGCAATTAATGCCTCCCAGATATACCGGCCATAATGAGCGGGCACATTTATTTCATAGGTTAGCTCACCGGTAAAGCTAATACGGAATACCCGTGCCTTGACGCCAGCCACTGTGCCATCGCGCCAGTCCATAAACTGAAATGCGTCCTTGTCCAAGTCTATATCATCACTGACTTTCGCCAGCACTTTGCGAGCATTGGGGCCGGTGATGGTGGCGGTGGTCCAATGATCAGTTACTGAGGAGAAATACACCTGCAGATCAGGCCATTCGGTTTGCTGCCAAAGCTCTAGCCAGGCCAACACCCCAGCTGCGCCACCCGTGGTGGTAAACATTAGATAATGATTGTCGCCCAGGCAGGCACAGACGCCATCGTCAAAGATCATGCCATCTTCTTTTAGCATCACTCCATAGCGGCATTTACCCGGCGCCAACTTCAGGTAGGAGTTGGTATACATGCGGGTGATAAACTCCGCCGCATCCGGGCCCTGGATATCAATTTTGCCGAGAGTGCTGGCATCCAAAATTCCCACCGAGTTGCGCACCGCTAGACATTCCCGATTTACTGCCTCCTGCATGGACTCGCCAGGCTGAGGGAAATACCAAGGGCGCTTCCACTGGCCTACATCTTCAAACTCAGCGCCCTGATCCTGATGCCAGCGGTGTATAGCGGTATAGCGCTCGGGATCAAATAAGTCACCCACATCGCGACCGGCAATAGCGCCAAAGGTGGTGGGCGTATAGGAGGGGCGGAAAATAGTGGTGCCTGTCTCCTGAATACTCTGCCCCAAGGCGTTGGCCAGAATCGCCATGCCATTGATATTACCCAGCTTGCCCTGATCTGTACCAAAGCCCATGGCCGTGTAGCGCTTGATATGCTCTACTGACCGAAAACCCTCGCGTACTGCTAGCTCAATACCGCTGGCGCTGACATCCAGCTGCATATCCACAAACTGGCTGGGCGCTCGACTGGTGGCCTTACTGTGGGGCACTAAAAATAGTGCCTGCTGGGGCTGCTCTTGGGCCTCCTCCACTTCGGGCGCAGGAAACTGCAAACTGCCATCACCATGGCCGGTCAAACTGGCCATCTTAGCGCCAGCCGTCGCTCCCTCTGCCATACAGACAGACAGCCTATAGCTGCCGCCACAGGCGCCCACCGAACACTCCTGCTGCTTTGACTCGCCGGGTCTAAAACCGACTATGTCATAGTCCCAAACGGGCTTGGCACCAGTGTGGGAGCTAAGGTGAATAGCAGGGCTCCAGCCACCGGAACAGGCAATTAGATCACAGTCCAGTTTCTGCACAGAACCAGTAATCTGGGAGCCGTCAACGCTCAGTGGCGCCACCAGCGCACGCTTTACCCGCTTGCCACCCTGGGCCTCGATCACTCCATAACCGGCCATCACCTCAATGCCCAACTGTCTGACCGCAACAACCAATTCGCCCTCCGGCGCCGCTCTGCAATCAACCACAGCCACCACCGCACGACCGGCACGGTGCCAGTCAATGGCTGTCTGATAGGCATTGTCATTAGTGGTAAATAACAGCAACTTATTGCCCGGCGCCACACCATAGCGATTGATATAGGTAGATACAGATGATGCCTGCATCACCCCGGGAATATCATTGTGAGCAAACACCAGGGGTCGCTCAAAGGCACCAGTCGCCAGTATCACCCGCTTGGCGCGCACTCGGTGCAAGCGCTGGCGCGAGCCAACTGCGGCACTGAGCCCCAGGTGGTCGCTGCGGCGCTGCAAAATACCCACAAAGTTATGGTCGTAATAACCAAATGCCGTGCTGCGGGGCAATGTCTGCACATTGTCAAAGGCATTTAACTCAGCCACTATTTCATCGACCCAGGCAGTGGCGCTGCGGCCATCAATACGCTGAGTTGAAGCTAACAGGCTGCCGCCAAATTCACTCTGCTCGTCGGCAATAATTACCCTGGCACCATTGCGGGCAGCCTCTCTTGCCGCCATCAGGCCAGCTGGCCCTGCGCCTATCACCAGCAGGTCGCAATGTTGGTTTAATTTGTCATAGATATCGGGATCATTCTGTACCGGGCTGCTACCCAGACCAGCCGCCTTGCGAATAAAGTGCTCGTAGGTCATCCACAGTTTGGCCGGATACATAAATGTCTTGTAGTAAAACCCCGGAGGCATTAAGCGACCAAACCAACCGGTGATGCTCATCAAGTCAAAATTAACACTGGGCCAACCATTG
>Ga0228619_1001436_pt1 | contig 10342 bp, 8 predicted proteins | sample 22DmetaG_FD_190065 | JGI IMG/M metagenome (GOLD analysis project Ga0228619, IMG submission 190065) | Seawater microbial communities from Monterey Bay, California, United States - 22D | ecosystem: Environmental > Aquatic > Marine > Coastal | place: USA: California | collected 2016-10-12 | reverse complement strand
GAAAGAAAGAAGCGCCTGAAATAGATATACCAAATAAGCCAAATATAAATATTACAAAATCAGACGGAACATCTGTACCACTAGATGTAGATAAGGTTGCTGCATTAATAAACGATGCATGTGATGGGCTTGAAGAGGTATCAATGAATGTTGTTCTTGAGGAGGCGCTAAAAAATCTCTACGACGGGGTTTCTTTAGCAGATATGAGAACAAGTCTTGTAATGTCAGCAAGAACGAAGGTTGAACAAGAACCAAACTACTCATTTGTAACAGCAAGAATTCTAATGGATCAAATTAGAAGTGAAGCTCTTAACTTTTTAGGAGTAGCTGAAGAGTCAACATATGATCAAATGAAAGAATACTATCCAAAAGCATTTCTATCATATATTGATAAAGGTATTGAGCTAGATATATTAGATCCAGGTTTAAAAACTTTCGATTTAGAAAAATTGGGTCAAGCAATCGACTACACAAGAGATAACCAGTTTACATATTTAGGGTTACAAACGCTATATGACAGATATTTTATTCATTGTGATGACGTACGATATGAGCTACCTCAAGTCTTTTTTATGAGAGTTGCAATGGGTCTTGCTGTTGAAGAAGATAATAGAGAGGAAAGAGCGATAGAATTTTATAGATTACTATCTAGTTTTGATTATATGAGCTCAACGCCAACTTTGTTTAATTCAGGAACAAAAAGACCTCAGCTATCCTCCTGCTATCTAACAACAATACCTGATGATTTAGACGGTATTTTTGGGGCCATGAAAGATAATGCACTACTTTCAAAGTGGGCTGGGGGGCTAGGAAACGATTGGACTTCAGTTAGAGCAATGAACTCTTACATCAAAGGAACAAATGGAAAAAGCCAAGGAGTTGTGCCTTTTCTAAAAGTTGCAAATGACACAGCTGTTGCTGTTAACCAAGGTGGTAAAAGAAAAGGAGCCATGTGTGCTTATTTAGAAACATGGCATCTTGATATAGAAGAGTTTTTAGAACTCAGAAAAAATACGGGTGATGAAAGAAGAAGAACTCATGACATGAATACAGCAAATTGGGTCCCAGACTTATTTATGAAAAGAGTTGAACAAGATAAAAACTGGACTCTTTTCTCTCCTGGCGAAGCACCAGAACTTCATGATCTTATAGGTAAGGAGTTCGAAGAGAAATATGAGAACTACGAAAGAAAAGCAGAAGCAGGTGAAATGGATCAATTCAAATCAGTGCCAGCCAAAGAGCTATGGAGAAAAATGTTAACAATGTTATTTGAAACAGGTCATCCTTGGATAACGTTTAAAGATTCATGTAATTTAAGATCACCACAACAACATACCGGTGTTGTTCATTCTTCCAATCTTTGTACAGAAATTACCTTAAATACAAGTGCAGACGAAATTGCTGTTTGTAATTTAGGTTCAGTTAACCTCGCAAGACATATGAAAGATGGAAAGCTTGACGAAGAAAAAATTAAGCAAACTGTTTCTACAGCAATAAGAATGCTTGATAATGTTATAAATATTAATTATTACTCTGTAGATACAGCAAAAAATTCAAATCTTAAACACAGACCTATAGGTCTAGGTATGATGGGATTCCAAGATGCCCTATACATGCAAGATATAGCTTATTGTAGTGATGATGCTGTTGAGTTTGCTGATAAAAGCATGGAATTAATTAGCTATCATGCAATACATGCATCAACAGAACTCGCAAAGGAAAGAGGCGCTTATGAGTCATATGAAGGATCTCTTTGGAGCAGAGGAATACTTCCAAAAGATTCAATAGAAATATTGGCTGAAAATAGAGGTTTAGAATATTTAAATGTTGATAGATCAGAAACTCTTGACTGGAAAACATTAAGAAAGAAAGTTATCTCTGATGGCATGAGGAACTCTAATGTTATGGCTATAGCCCCAACTGCAACCATTTCAAATATAACTGGTGTAACTCAGTCTGTAGAGCCGACATATCAAAATCTGTATGTAAAGTCTAACCTATCGGGAGAATTTACTATTGTTAATCCTCATCTAGTGCATAAGTTAAAGGAATTAAACTTATGGGATGATGTAATGATCAATGACCTAAAATATTTTGAGGGAAGCTTATCTCAAATTTCTAGAATACCTGACGAAATAAAAACCATATATTCTACAGCTTTTGAAGTAGAGCCAAGATATATAGTTGAATCAGCAAGCAGAAGGCAAAAATGGATTGACCAAGCCCAGTCATTAAATTTATATATAGGCAATGCTGATGGGAAAAAGCTAGATATTACATACAGAATGGCATGGTACTCTGGTTTGAAGACTACCTATTACCTCAGATCTATTGCTGCAACATCGACTGAAAAGTCAACTGTTGCTCAAGGAAAACTAAATGCAGTGAGTGCGGAAGCTACTCAATCTGCACCACAGGAACTTGGAGCACCGGCTCCTGTTCCAGATGCTTGCTCTCTGGATGACCCAGATTGCGAAGCATGCCAATAATATAGGAGAAAAAAATGTTAAATTGGGATGATTACGGAAAAGAAGAATCAAATGCAGCAGCTGTAGTTTCAGCGACAAAGCCTGTCGTGGATGCTCCTAAAGCTGCAGAACAGCAAGCTGCCTCAGCACCTGTAGAAACAGTAACTGAAGAAAAAAATGAAAATGTAGATATTGAGGAAGGTTCAAGAGCAAAAATTGCTAGAGAAGCTATACAAAATTTAGATGTTGAAGCGGGCGTGCAAGAGCTAGATGAGATGGCTGGATCAAGAGTTCAAGTTGATGACAAAATGATGATCAATTGTAAAGCTGATTTAAATCAGCTTGTTCCATTTAAATATGACTGGGCATGGCAAAAATACTTAGATGGAAGTGCTAATCATTGGATGCCTCAAGAGATCAATATGACAAATGATATAGTTCTTTGGAAATCTGAAGATGGTCTCACAGAGGATGAGCGTACAATAGTAAAAAGAAACTTGGGTTTCTTTTCAACGGCCGACTCACTTGTTGCTAATAACTTAGTATTAGCTTTGTATAGACTTATAACTAATCCTGAATGCAGACAATATATCTTAAGACAGAGCTTAGAGGAGGCAATACACACCCATGCCTACCAATACTGCATAGAATCACTAGGAATGGATGAGGGTGAAATATTTAATATGTATAGAGAAATACCTTGCGTTTCAAGAAAAGCAGCATGGGGGTTAAAATATACACAAGAAATATCAAATCCTGAATTTAAAACAGGTACAGTAGAAACAGATAAGCAACTTCTCAAGAATCTTATCGCATTCTATTGTGTGCTAGAAGGTATTTTCTTCTATTGTGGCTTTACACAAATATTGTCAATGGGTAGAAGAAATAAAATGACTGGCACATCTGAACAGTTTCAATATATCCTCAGAGACGAATCAATGCATGTAAATTTTGGTATCGATGTTATTAATCAGATAAAGATTGAAAACCCTCATCTTTGGGATGAAGAGATGAAAAAAGAAGCAGCACAAATGATACTTGAAGGTACTGAATTAGAGATAATGTACGCAAGAGATACAATGCCTCGTGGTGTTTTAGGTATGAATGCAGCAATGATGGAAGAATATCTCAAATTTATAGCTAACAGAAGACTAACTCAGATAGGTTTAGAAGAAGAATTTAAGGGGGTAGGAAATCCTTTCCCCTGGATGTCTGAAATTATTGATCTAAGAAAAGAGAAAAACTTCTTTGAAACTAGAGTTACCGAATACCAGGTAGGTGGCGCCCTTAACTGGGAGTAAATGAAAAGCTTATTAAAAAAGCCTCTTTTAAGAGGCTATTTTCATGAGTGTATGTTTTTTGTTTCCATAGGTGCCTGTATACCTCTAATTATCAAAAGCACCTCTTCAATTGAACTTGTATCTACCATTATTTATTCTATGGGAATATTCATGATGTTTGGTTTTAGTGCGCTTTATCACAGAGTTGATTGGAGGCCTAAAGTTCTTAAAGTAATGAGAAAATTAGATCATTTATCAATATTTATAATGATAGGTGGAAGTTTTACCCCGATATGCCTTCTTGTGCTTCCAAAAAATATAGGATTACAACTGTTGTTAATTATATGGATTATTGCAGGGATAGGTATTCTGCAAGCCATTATATTTACAAACATACATCGTTTACTGAGAGCATTTATATACTTAGTTGCAGGATATATAGCACTACCCTATTTAGCGGTAATGTCATCAGCTATGGGAATAACTAATTTTATTTTGACAGTGGTAGGTGGAGGTATATATTCACTTGGGGCTATAGGTTATGGATTAAAGTTTCCAGATATTAGTCCAGAGTATTTTGGGTATCATGAGTTTTTTCATGTCTTGGTCTCAATTGCCGCAATACTTCATTTTATAGTTATATATTCTATAGTTGGCTAGACAAATATAGGATAAATTTAACTATTTTGAAAACTGGGTCTGTTAGAGACCTGCTTAATGTAATCATTTAGATTTATATAATTTTCTATATTTAGCCTATTCAATTTTACTAGAAACTGTAATGAAGTGACCATTTGAATGTCCGCATAGGTAAACCTTTCTCCAGCTATGTATTCTCTACTTGCTATGATGTTGTCATAGATATCTAAAGCTTTAACAGCAAGCTCTCTTTGAGCCAAACCATATTCTTGGTTTTGATCTTCCATCTGACTCATGTGAGGATGTGTGTGTCTAAAACCATGCATTAAAGGCACTGACAATTCATATGTTACTCTTGAATACCACATTTCAATTGAAGCTATCTCCATAGGATTCTCTCCAAATAAATTAGGCTCAGGATAGAGGGACTCTAAAAATCTACAGATAGCAGTTGTTTCTAGGATAATAGTATCATCATCTAATTTAAGAGCTGGAACTTTCGCGTTAGGTGCTATGGCTTTATATTCAGGTGTTTTATGCTCTAATTTTCCAAGGTCTAAATCAACTATTTCAACTTGATCTAATTTTCCTTTTTCTTTAAGAAAAATTAAAACCTTTAGGGGGCTAGGGGCGAGCTTGCTTGAATACAGCTTCAAAATTAACCTTTATTAATTAATTCAAATATTTTTAAAGTCTGCTCTCCACCATTTTGGAGAAGTCTGGCATCATTCATATCTGAAACTTGATCCCAATTTGCAGCAATATTTTCCGGAGTCATATCCTCTCCTGTACCGAGGTTAATACCCATAGTTTCATGAATGAATATGCGAGAAAAAACACCAGCACCAGCAGCAATAATAGCTCCATTAGGAGCATCTTTGCTTGCAAGATATAAAACACCGGGTGTTACATATTCTGGCTGCATATTTTTACCAAAATCTTCAGGAATTAGCCCTTCTGTCATCCTTGTATATGCCACAGGAGTAATTGAATTTGTGAATACATTATATTTCTGACCTTCCAACTTTAGTGTATTCATTAACCCAATCATTGCCATTTTTGCAGACCCATAATTTGCTTGGCCAAAATTACCAAATACTCCGCTTGATGAACTAGTAAAAATTATTCTTCCAAACTGTTGCTCTCTCATTATTGGATAAATAGTGTGAGTGCAATTCAAAGTTCCTTGAAAATGAACATCCATGACTGTATTGAAGCTATCAATAGTATCTTTATGAAAACTTTTATCTCTTAGTATTCCAGCATTATTCACAAGAATATCAATTCTTCCCCATTTATCCATAGCATCATTTACCATGGTTTGAACTGCTTCTAAGTCAGTAACGCTCGCACCATTTGAAATTGCTTCACCACCCTCAGAAATTATCTGATCAACAACAGTATTAGCAGCATTACTAGCTCCTGTTCCATCAACTCCTCCACCAAGATCATTAACAACCACCTTAGCTCCTCTTCTTGCAAGTCCTAGTGCATGCTCTTTGCCTAATCCGCCTCCAGCTCCAGTAACAATTGCAACTTGATCATCAAATCTAATACTCATTTATTTCACCCCTTTTTTGGAAGTCATTATTCTTTTAAGATAATGTTATTCTAAAGAAAATTAGTTTTATTTACTATCACAAAAAAGGAGCATTCTTGATTAAAAAAGAAGAGATAACTGGATATGAAAATTTAGAAATTGATATTTATCAAGACATTAGCTTAGACGAAAAAAAAAACTTATGGTTTAAATCTTGCTTACATGATTTAAATTGGGAAAAAGGGTTCATAAAAATATTTAGTAAAACCCATCAAATACCAAGATTGCAGTCATGGTATGCCGATAACGGAATCGAATACACATATTCTGGAAAAAAACTTCAAAGGCACAATTGGAATAAAATATTAACAGAAATTAAACAAGAAATAGAAAGCATTACATCCTTTAAATTTAATTCTGTTCTTGCAAATTTATACAGGGATGGCAATGATTCTATGGGGCTACATTCTGATGACGAAAAAGAACTCGGTATTAACCCTGTAATAGCATCTTTATCACTTGGAGATTCAAGAGATCTTTACCTAAAGCATAAAAATATTAAAAAAAGCTTAAATATTCCCCAAGAGAATGGCCAGCTTATTGTAATGCATGGTGAAACACAGAAATATTGGAAACATGAAATAAAAAAGACAAAAAAAATTAAAAAGCCAAGAATAAATTTAACTTTTAGGAATATAATTACGGATTAAATTTTAAATAATAAAGGAAAAAAAATGAGTTCAAGGGTAAAAGTTGTAGTTACTGGAGCAGCAGGTCAAATAGCATATTCTCTTATTCCAAGATTAGTTGATGGAAAAACATTTGGTGAAAAGATTGTCGATTTATGTCTAGTTGAGATTCCACAAGTTGTAAGTAAACTTGAAGGATTGGTTATGGAACTTGAAGATTCGTTTTTTCCTAATATGGGTGTAGTAACTTATACGGATAACTTTGATGAAGCTTCTCATAATGCAGATTGGTTTCTCTTGGTTGGAAGCATTCCGAGAGGAATAGTTTACGAGGGAAAAAAAATAGAAGAAAGATCAGATTTACTGAAGATTAATGGAGGTATTTTTGTCAATCAAGGCTCAGCCATAGGTAAAAATGGCAAAGACGATGCTAAAATTCTTGTTGTTGGCAATCCAGCAAATACAAATGCATTAATAGGTAAAAATGCAGCTGGAAAAGAATCTCAACTCTGGATGGCTATGACTATGCTTGATTCAAGCAGAGCAAAATCAGTAATAAGTAAAAAAACTGGTGTTAGCATAGGCAATGTTAAAAATATGATTATATGGGGTAATCATAGCCCGACTATGTATCCTGATGTGGAAAATGTTTTGATTGATGGTAAGTCAGGTAAAGATGCTATAAATGACATGAATTGGGTTGAAGATTATTTCTTACCAACTGTTCAACAAAGAGGTAAAGCTGTTATAGACTCAAGAGGTGCCTCTTCTGCAACATCTGCTGCAAAAGCAGCATTAGACACTATTATTGCTTGTGAAAACCCCACAGATGATGGCTGTTCATTTAGTGCAGCTGTAGCGAGTGATGGAGCTTATGGAGTACCTGAAGGATTAATCTGCGGCTATCCGTTGATAACTCTTGCTGATGGGAGTGTTGAAATTAAAAGAGATATCACTATGTCCGAATTTGCCAAGCAAAGATTCCAAATATCTATTGATGAGCTTGAATCCGAAAGAGAGGCTGTAAAACATTTATTAAAATGAAAAAAAGGGAAGAAATTCTAAATAACTTTATTCTAGATAGACTTCAAGAAGAAAAACCCTTAAATATTCAGTTTGTAACAAAGAAAAATATTTCTTCATTAGTAAAATTAATTGAAAATACAAGTGTAGAACAGCTAAATATTTCACCTTCGGTAAAAGGCATTTATGAAGCTAGTGAGCTTTTTATAACCCTTGATGACATAGACCTTGCTGAAAGCGACATAGGTACTATCAAAAATCTTTTAAGTCAAAAGATAATGATTTTTTCTCTTCCCAAAGATGGAGTCAAAGAATCAAATATGGTTAAGCTAGGATTTCAAGTTGAACTAGAAGATAGTAAAAATAAATTACTATGTTTTTCATATAACCTCAAAACTTACAATAACAAGAGGTCCTGGAATAATGCAGAGGGTTGGGCAAATCCTGAAAATTTTGATAAGTATAGATGGTAAAAGTTATTTAAAATAAGTTAAAAATTTGAGGAAATCTGTATTACCGCCATCAACCTCAATATCTCCAGCAGCCAAAGCCATTACTGGATTAACAAGACCTGATATTGCTGTTTTAAAGTTAAATTCTGTTGATTTAACTGTTAAATCACAAGATTCCATAACGTTATTAGATATTGCAGCAACTTGGTTCCTTATTGATATTGTTTTTGTTAGGCCAGAAGAAAAATAAAAACAAACGTTCATATTCTTATTTATGACTTTTTCAGGATTTAATCTAACAGATAAAATGCTAAAAATAGTATCTATTGAAATCTCCTTGACTCCTTCTGAAGTTCGTTGAGTCTCCGGAAAAGAAACAAAATCATCACGCAACTCAAGCGCAGAAGAAAGAATATAGTTTCTTTTATTAGGATTCGAAGATCTTGCTCCTATGTATAGCAATGCTTCTCTTCTAAGAGATTTTACTTTGGATGAAGAAAAATTTAATGCTATAAGTCTATCGCTTAATTCTAAAGCCCATTGCATTTCTTTGTCATTTACTGCATTTTTAAAAACTTCAAATAAAGCTTCTTCTCCTCCAACCATATCTGCAAATTTTTGAGCTTCTTCTTTTCTAGATAATGGGTCTAACTCAGCAGGATTACCATTAAACCACCCAAGATAACCATTATAAATACTTTTAACTGACCACCTCACTGTCCCATAAAATTCTTTTAAAAAAGGTGACTTTTTTATAGATTCTGGTAATACAACTAACTCAATAATTTGGTCTGGGTAGAGCCCTTGGTTCATAAATCTGATTGTTTGATCATGGACAAACTGAATTGCGTCTCGATACAACATAAAGGTATCTGATATTAGCTCAGCCCCAATTATTGGCTTAGTATGACTTGGAAATACATACTCTGCACTAAATGATCGCATATGATCTAAACTTGAGATCCAACCCATTACATCCCTATGTGTTGTTCCTCTAATTGTATAAAGATTTGGGAATGTCTTATATATGTTATCTCCGGGCATTAGTGATTTGTGATCTGGTAACCAAACAAATAACTGATCATTGGTTTCACCTGGAGCATGGTAAAGTTCAATTTGAATACCAGCTATATTAATCTTAAGCTCATCTTCAAATATAGTATCCGGTTTAACATAACCAAATGGTGATTTTGAAACATTTAGACTTTTACCTATACCAACATTTATTACATCATCTTCGGGCAAAGCAGTACCAAACATTCTAGTACTTCTAGTGCTAATAATAGGATTTATTATTCCTATAATTCTTTGCATGTAATAATCTGTTGTGCTATGTGCAATAATCTTAGGTCTTTCTTGTTGTGTTGTTAAATAATACGCAGCTCCGAAGGTATGATCACCATGATTATGTGTATAAATAATAGCCTTGATTGGATTAGAGTTTTCTTGCCTAAAAAGTTTATAAACCTCTTCAGCTTCATGGGTGCTATCAGACGCATCAATAATTATATTTCCATTGTTACCTTCAACCATTATTGAATTAGCTATACCAAAGCCAACTGCTACATGTATTTTCCCTCCAGGAGTGCTATAAGAATATACATTCCTATCAAATTCTTTTGTATGCTCAATAAGATCTTCTACTTGAGATGTTTTTGGAATTTCAATTTGCTCTTCTGATGGAGCGCAAGAATAAAAAAATAATAAAAATGATAGACAAAATATAGTTTTATATATCACAGAGTTATATTTCTTATAAAAAGCTAAGCATTATCTCATCTACGATTAAGTCAGAGCCATCTTCTGATGTAGGGGCTTTTGAGGAACCTGATCTCCATACAGTTACCACTGTCCATACAGTTGAGTCTGAAGTGTTATCTTTTAGATTAATTCTGAGAATATTTTCTGTGATTGATCTAATGTCATCACGAAACATATATCTATCTGAGTAATATCTTGAATAATGATGATTTATTCTATCGGATTGAATTTTATCCTTAGTTGTTAGATTGATATCAAATGTTAGGTTTGAATCTGAAGAATATCTAAGGCCTCTTTCTTGAAGAGCAGATTTTAAATTTTCTTTAAATCTTTCAAGATCGATTGGATTTATTTCAGCACTAATATTAGATTCATTTATCTTTATATAAAAGTCGTTATAATTGTCTAAGTTGAAAGTATCAACCGAATCAACTTCAATATTAGTTTGAATACTGTTACAACCAATTATTAGTAGCAGTGTAAGTAGTGT
>Ga0228619_1001412_pt1 | contig 10408 bp, 8 predicted proteins | sample 22DmetaG_FD_190065 | JGI IMG/M metagenome (GOLD analysis project Ga0228619, IMG submission 190065) | Seawater microbial communities from Monterey Bay, California, United States - 22D | ecosystem: Environmental > Aquatic > Marine > Coastal | place: USA: California | collected 2016-10-12 | reverse complement strand
CCGGGCAGAAAGGTTACGGAGATATAGTATACATCGATGAAAACAATTTAACAATAACCTTCGCTTCTGCTGAATCAGGCAAAGCATATATGAACTAATTATGGCAATACCTTTTTTAAATAACATTAATCTTAGCGATAATCAATTACAGAACGCTAAGCTACATATCACCGGTACGGCACCAACAGCTGCAGCGGCTCAGATATATTTTGACAGTAGCGATACAATAGCTAAGTACTACTCCAATGCAACTGACACTTGGGTTAGTTTAGTTCAAACTGATTTTGCAAATGGTACTTATGTAAGTCTAACAAACAGTGGAACATCGGTAAAAAGATCTTACACCATAGATTTATCTGCTACTGGAACTAAAGATGCAACAACATATTTAAGAGGAGATAACACATGGGCTGCTTTAGCTGATATATATAGTTGGAACCTATCTGCTAACGGAGGAACCGCTGAATCTGTAGAAGATAATGAAACGGTTGATTTTATACAAGGAGGTACTACAACAATAACTAGATCAGGTAAGGATATAACCATATCTTCAGCAGATCAATTTGTAGGTACGCTAACCGGTATTGGAGCGGGTACTTATATAACTATAGATAATACAACGCCCGCTGTTCCAATTGTAAACGTAGAAGGTACGGAGGCTGCAACCGTAAGTAAGTTAGTAGCTAGAGATGCTAGCGGTTATGGTTATGTAGCAACGCCTGCATCAGGTGATAGTTCGACTAAAATAGCAACTACCGCATTTGTTCAAGATGCTGTTACGGGATTACTGGAGTTTAAAAGTGGTTTCAATGCTAGTACCGGAATAATAGCTGATGGCTCTGGAGACGATTTATATACAGACAGAGCAATTGCCGTAGGTGATTACTACGTAGTTACAGTAGCAGGAGACTTTTTTGGTAATGCAGCAACTCCTTTAACCCCTGGTGATTCTGTTATAGTTCAAACAGATCAAGCTGCTGGTAGTGCTACAGAAGCGGATTTTATAATTGTACAATCTGACACAGACCTTGCTACATTAACAACGGTAGGTATTGGTAATGTAAATGCCGGTACTGGAATAAGCGTTGCTTATGCATCAGGTACGGCAACTGTAACAAACACAGATACAAATTCTTCAAACACATATGCGGTAACAATAACAGATACGGCAACTATAACTCACAGCTTAGGAACTAAAGATGTTATTATACAGCTTTACGATGTAACAACTGATGAAACTGTTTACGCAGATGTTGAAAGAGGATCTACTTCTGAAGCAACAATTACATTTGCTGCAACACCAACTAATAGCGTTAGAGTTTTGGTACAGAAGATAGGTTAATAATAAAAAATTAACACATGAAGTTTAAAAGTAATATAGAAGTACAGGCTGGTATAGAAGACAAAGACGGTCAGGTAGGAAGCAACGGTCAAATACTTGCTTCAACTGGTAGTCAAGTTGATTGGGTAGATCCAGCTAACATAGTTACATCTGCCACAGATGTGATTATAGAGTGTAAAAACACTTCAGGTGTTACTATAGCAAAAGGTACACCAGTATATCAAACCGGTAACGTCGGCGCTACGGCTGTAATAGAAGTTGCGGTAGCTGATGCTTCTGACGAAGATAAAATGGCTGCTATTGGGCTTTTACAATCTGACCTTATAAATAATGCTTTTGGATATGTAGTTGTAACAGGTGAGCTTTTAAATATAACCACTTCACCTATAGACGGTGTAACGCCTACAACTGGAGACACAATATATGTAAAACCAGGCGGTGGACTTACTCTTACAAAACCAACTGGTGTTAATTTTATACAAAACGTAGGTTTAGTTGGTAAAGTATCTGGCGGGAATGCTGGGTCACTCACTGTGTCTTCTATAATGAGGAGCAATGATGTGCCAACACCTTTATATATAGATCACGATAATCAACGTTTAGGTATTGGAACACCTACACCTGGTTCAGTCTTAGACGTACAAGGAACTCAAGGACAATTATTTTCTGTAACTGATGACTTATCAGGAGAGATATTTGCTGTAGCTGACATTTCAGGAGTACCTATTATGACCGTTAACTCAAGCGGTCTTTCTACTTTTGCAGGTAACGTAAGTATAACTAAGGGTGTTTTATCTATAACTTCAGATGGTTTAAATGCGGTTACTTTTACAGAGAGCGGTAGTGGTGATTTCACTATTGACGCACCAGATGACATTAGGTTAGATGCTGGAGGTGGGGACATAGTGTTAAAATCGGCAGGCACTGAATATGGTAGAATCTCAAAATCAAGTAGCGATCTAAGTATAACTTCCTCAGCAACTGACTCAGACATATTAATAAATCCAAATGGAAATGGCAACGTAGGTATCGGGACGACTGCTCCTGGGGCTAAACTTGTAATATCAGGAGGCGGTGGAGCAATTAGTGATAACGGATTTCAAATTAATAGCAGCTACGGGTTTAATGGAACTGGAGTTTTAGAAATTAATCCTTCAGCCACATCACATATACCTTTATCAATCCTTTCAAAAAATGGGCAAACAGCAAACCTTGTTAATGTAACATCTTTTGGTGGAACTGCAGGCAACTTGTTTAACGTACAATCCTCAGGTAACGTAGGTATCGGAACGACTAATCCTGGGGCTAAGTTAGATGTGGCAGGAGATATAAGGACATCAAGTAACTTTATAGCAGACAACGCGACTCTTGGGTCTTTGAGTCTAAGAATATCAGGGACAGAAACTGGGAGATTAGATAATTTTAATAGTGCGCTACGTTTAATAAACTTCCACGCTTCATCTGAAACTATAGTACAAGGAAATGGTAATATATCTTTAAATTCTGTAGGTTCTAGCAATATAAAGCTCTCTACTGCAAACACAGAAAGAATGCGTATTGATTCAGATGGTAACGTAGGTATAGGGACTACAGCTCCAGGTGAAAAACTAGTAATTGCAGGTGGTGTATTAGCTTACGGTGATACTAGTTCAATTGGTAGTGGCACTTCTTATTACTTAGGGAATAATCCAAATTCAAGAGACATTGTATTTACTCGTGTTGCTAATGCTGAACTTGGTATTGGTCGCTATAATGGTGGATGGTATGAGACAATGCGTTTTGATGCTGACGGCAATGTTGGTATCGGGACTACGAGTCCAAGTAAAAAATTAACAGTATATGGTGGAAATGATAATGGTATATGGGTTGATAGTTCAGGCTCACAATACACTTCGATTGCTTGGGGTAATAATGGAACTGAAAAAGCAAACATTGCTTATGATAACACTAATGCAAATTTTGTATTAAGTGCATATGGAGCAAGTGATACTGTTTTTTCAAATAATGGTTCAGAAAAAATGCGTATTGATAGTGCAGGTAACGTCGGGATTGGAACTACTAGTCCTCAATCAGGAGGAGGGTCTGCAAAATGGTTAAGTTTAAACGGAACAGCCGCGTACTCAGGTGGTATAGTGTATACAGTAAACTCAGCAACAAAGGCGTATTCATATTTTGAAAGTGATTATTTAAAACAACAAGCTCAGTCAGGTTTTGGTCAGAAGTTTATAGTTAATGGTACTACTACAGCTATGACCATCTTATCAGATGGTAACGCAACTTTTTCGGGTAATGTTGCTGTAAATGGAACCAACGTAACAGTTGCAAATGCATCAAACCCTTATATATATATAAACGATACAAATGCTGGTGCTGGTATATTCCAGCAAGAAGGTAATACTACAAGAATAGGTTCTGACTCAAATACTCAAGTTGTACTTGTTCAAAACAATGCAACTGCAGTTACTATAGACACAGGTAAAAACGTAGGGATTAATACTACTTCACCTGATTTTAAATTAGACGTAGACGGAACATTTGGTGTTTCTGATTTACCATTTAATACAGACTCAGTTTCTGTATTAGTAGCAGATGAAACTATAGCGTCTGAAATAATTACTAATGGAGGTTTTGACACTGATTTAACTGATTGGACAAACAGCTCTTCTTATCCTTGGACTTCAGCAACGTGGACATCGTCAGGAGTTAGCTTACAAACAAGTGGTAGTGCGCAGTATAAATCATTCTACCAAGATATAGGACCAATAATTTCAGGTAAGACATATAAAATAAGTTATAGTGCAGTTAAAACATCTGGAACTATGCGTGTCGGAGTTGAAACAGCACCCGTAGGTTCTACAGTAGGTTATGGAAAATCACTTACCTCTTCTGAGGTTGTTAGTGAAATTTTCACAGCAACAGCTACTAATGCCAATTGCGTTATTTCTTTTTGGGGGCAAAATGACAGTTCTACAAACGAATGGGTAATAGATAACGTATCAATAAAAGAAGTAACCTCTGCAAGTAATCAAATACAAAAAAGAGAATTAGGTACTGGTGCATTTGGACCAACACCTGTAGGAGCTTATTTACCGCTTACAGGGGGAACATTGACAGGTAATTTAACCTTATCAAGCACATCTCCTATATTATATTTAAATAACACAACAAGTACAACTGGTAAAAACTGGAGACTTAGTTCTGCAGCAAATGGTAAGATGTATATAACTCAAGACGGCGTTATAGATGCTATTACTCTTGAGCACACTTCAGGTAACGCAACTTTTGCAGGTACAGTAACTTTTAATGACCATACAATACACCTAGACCAAGTAAAATCAAAATTTGGGACAGGAGGAGATGCAGCTATAGAGCATAATGGTTCTCATCTTTTTATTGATAATTCTACAGGTACAAGTTATTTTAGAAATACAGCAAGTGGTGGTTCTGGAATACTATTAAGAAATAGTACAATAGGAGATATACAATTTGATAATGAGTTTGCAGGAAATATATTATTTAACACGAGTAATATAGAAAGAATGCGTATTGATTCTTCAGGCAACGTAGGTATTGGAACAACTAGTCCTAGTGAGAAGTTAGTGGTTGATGGAAAAGTAATAATTAACAATACTACTCCTCCAAATAATCTAGCACAATTAAACATAGGTTCTACAAGTGGCGGAGAAACTAGAGCGATTGATATAGATGGAAATTGGACTGCTGGCGAAAGCAAATCAATAACTTTTGCTTATGGTTACAATGATACCCATATGGTTGGTCAAATAAACTGTGTGTTTAATAGCTCTACAGATTCACGACTAAGATGGGGTAAATTGTATCATGGCGGTGCTACTAGCACATATACAATGGAGTTAAAATCCACATCAGCTACTACAGCTGATTTAACAGTTGCTGGTAGTATAAATGTAAATACAAACGGTTTAATAAACTTTGAACAAAATACAGATATAGATACAGGGGCTGAAGTAGTTGCTCAGGTTGCACACGCTACTTATACAGCAGCTTTCTTTGACTTTGTAGTTAAGAAAGGTACAAATGTAAGATCAGGTACAGTTTATGCTTGTCATAACGGAGATTCAACTCCTTTGGTAGAGTTTACAGAAACATCGACTAACGATTTAGGTGACACATCAGATGTTACATTAAGTGTAGATATATCAGGAGCTAATATGAGATTATTAGCAACAGTGACTTCAGATGACTGGAGTGTTAAATCATTAATAAGAGCAATATAATATGGGATTTTATAGAGGGCCAAATATAGTAACGGATGGATTAAGCTTCGCGTATGACGCGGGAAGCGAAAGATGTTACTCAGGATCAGGAACATCAGTAACTAACTTAATGAGTCAAGCAAGTCCTGGAACTTTGCAAAACGGAGTTGGTTTTAATACTGCTAACGGTGGTTTTTGGGAATTTGACGGTGTAGATGATAAGATTGAAGTTACTAATTTTCCAACGTCAATATTTAATGGACCTTGTACTATGGAAGCTTGGATATATTGGAATGATGACACAAGATCAGTTATTATTGGTAACTATGACCAAGGAGCAGGAGGACACGATATTAACTATGAAAAAAATCCTGGTGGAGATTTAAGATTTTATTGGGATAGAGGTTCAGCTAATGCCTTTAGCGGAAATGGTGCTGTAGCTATAGGTGAATGGCAGCACGTAATAATAGTAAGAGATGTTTCTGGAAACGCTGTAAAGTTTTATGTAAATGGATCTCTTGTAACTACTGTTAGTGGTCAAGCAGGTTCTAACATCCCAACCACAGGTACTACTTTTAGAATAGGTGCTGACAGTCGAAATGGAGCTACTGTAACTAATGGTGATATTTCTATAGTTAAGATGTATAATATAGCTTTAACAGCAGCACAAGTAACACAAAATTATAACGCACAAAAATCAAGATTTGGATTATGATAACATACATTACAATAAACACGGACGAATTATCTTTAGTTGATTTCAACGAAGTTATGGAAACATCAGAAGATACAGTTAGACTATCAGTTGATGGTTTACAAACAGTATTAAAGTGGGAGGGTGATGAACCTGCATTTGTGTCAACATTAAGTTCATACGAAGGACCTTATACCCACGAAGAGATTTTAGCTTTAATGGCTACTCCAGAATGGACTGAACCAATAGACGAAGAATAATATGGGAGCGTACGGAGGGCCAGATATACCAACAAACGGATTAGTCTTAGCATTAGATGCTAAGTCGGAAAGATCATATCCTGGAAGTGGCACAACTTGGTATGATTTAAGTGGTCAAGGAAATAATGCTACATTAAATAATGGAACATCTTGGAATTCATCAGGTTATATGTCAACAGATGGTATTGATGATTATATTTCAGTTCCAAATGATGCTTCACTACAAGTAACTACAGGCTTTACTCAAGTAATTTGGGTTAAGCTTAACAATATAACTGCTACTTCTTATGCACATTTATTTGGTAAACCAGGATATACAAAGTATGGTATGATCGTGGAGTGGTATGGAGGAAATCCAATATTATTTGATTTTGCTAATACATCAGGTAGAAACAGTGCAACAATAAACGCTGGGTCTGGATCTTGGATAATGGTTGCTCAATCCTATAATGCAGCTGGAGGTTCTAACAATAGAATATGTAATATAAGAGGTGGGGTTACAGCTACAATTAATGAAACAAAAACAGGTAATGTGCTTACAGATTCAAGTGATATAAATATAGGTGGACCTCGTTCAGAAGCTAACTTTGGTTTAGCTTTATTATACAATAGAGGTCTTACTCAAGCAGAGTTAGATCAAATATATAACGCACAAAAAAACAGATTTATATAATGTACACAGGACCTCACATAGTAACAGACGGATTGATTTACGATATAGATCCAGGTAGTGAAAGAAGTTATTCAGGATCTGGCTCTTCAGTTAATAATTTAGCAGGAACACCTAATGCTACTTTTGTTAATACTCCTGGATTTAGCACTGATAATGGAGGTGTTTGGGAATTTGACGGGGTTGATGATTACGCAGATTTAGGAACTATTGATTTAACAGATGGTTTTTCTCTTGAAGCATTTTGTTATATAGAAAATTATAATTTTGCTTTATGGGGACAAGGTCCGCCTGCTGTAAGTAAAGGGTTACATATAAATGCCTCAAACACTGGTAGAGGTTTTGTTTTTGGTATGTATGGAAATGATTGTGATTACCAAAACTACATACCTGCTTTAGATAACTGGTATCATTGGGTATTTACTTACGATGGAACGTCTTTTGCTAAAGCCTTCTATGCTGATACTGTTGCTCAAACTCCAGCTGGTAATACGGTACAAAACGAGTATACACAACCTGCCTCTAACTTAAGATTAGCTACAAATTATGGTTCAGGTACAAGCTACAGTAAAGCTCAAGGCAATATTGCGTCTGCTAGAGTATATAATAGACCATTAACAGCAACTGAAATAAAACAAAACTATAACGCGCAAAAATCAAGATTTGGATTATAAAATAATAACTTTTTGGACAGTGAAAAAAAGATAATATGGCAAACGAATTTAAAATAAAAAAAGGATTAATTGTTACAGGAGCATCAGGTGGAACTGTTGTAGATATACAAGGCTCACAAGGGCAACTGTTTTCAGTAACCGACGACTTAAGCGGAAGTATATTCGCTGTATCAGATATATCTGGTGTACCAATATTCGATGTCAACTCAAGTGGAAATTCTTACTTTGATGGTGAGGTATCTTTAAAGTCAAGATTGAATTTACAGAGGTCAAGTGCTGGTGCGACAACTTTAATACAATTTAAAAATGAAAATGGCGTAGACAGAGCACATATCGATTTTGGTGGAACAAATGAAGAATTAAGTTTCTTTGCGGGAGATGGTACTACCGAAAACATAACAATAGATAGTTCTGGAGATGTAGGAATAGGAACAACACCTGAAACAGCAGGACCCACTTGGCGAACATTATTTGTTGGAGCATCACTTTCATTTATAGCAAGAAAATCAGCTACTGGTTCTGATTCTATAGTTGCTAATAACTATTATATAAATTCTAGTAATGTAGATAAGAAAAGAGTAACTGGTACATCTTCGAGAATGTTTTTAGATGGTGATGTGCTTAAATTCCAAAATTCAGCAAGTGCTGCTGCTGATAGTACAGTTACTTGGAGTGAAAGAATGCGTATTGACTCAGACGGTAACGTAGGGATTGGGGCTACGAGTCCTGCCTCTAAATTAAACGTAGCGTCAACAGGAGCAAACGCTTACTCAGCTACATTGGATTCCGCAAGTAATATGAAGGGTATTAGAAACGTTTTAACTTCTAATGCAGATGATATGGTTGGTATTTATTTTGCCACAGGAAGCAGTACAACTGGAACGCATTGGAGTGGAATTACTGGGTCGAGGAGTGATAACGCATCTCATTGGGGTACACAACTTAATTTTTATACTCATAATAATGATGTAGCTAATTTAAATCACGCTACCCAAAAAATGGTTATCAAGGGTAACGGTAATATCGGGATTGGAAATGATGACCCAGGTGCTAAGTTAGATGTTAAAGGAAACTATGGTGACGTTATAAAAGCAGTAAGTGGGTCACAGAATATAACAACTAATTTCGTAGCGCCATCAACGGGTAGTGGTCTTAATAGTATAATTTCAACAGGAGGAAAACTTAATATAGGTACATCAGACGCACAAATTTTTAACCTTACAACAAATAGTCTTAGTAGGATAAGTATATTATCAGATGGTAAAGTAGGGATTGGAACTACTAGTCCTAGCCAAAAGTTAGAAGTTGCAGGGAGCGTTGCTGTAACTGGAACCAATGTAACAGTTGCAAACGCATCAAACCCTTATATATATATAAACGATACAAACGCAGGAGCTGGTATATTTCAACAAGAAGGCAATACTACAAGAATAGGTTCTGATTCAAATACTCAAGTTGTACTTGTTCAAAACAATGCGACTGCAGTTACTATAGACACGAGTAAAAACGTCGGGATTGGGACGACGAGTCCTGATTATAAACTTGAAGTAAATGGTACATTAGGTGTAAATAGAACTGATGGTATTATTTTTGCAGGTAGTGCAGCAGCAGGTTATGGTAACAAAATAACTGCAGATACAAGTAACGACTTTATTTTTAGCACGTCTCTACCTAGTGCTCCATACACTGTTTCTGAAAAAATGCGTATTGCAAACGGCGGAGCAACAACTTTTACTTCCACTGTAACAGCTACAAACTTCATATTATCTTCTGATGAAAGACTAAAAGAAAATATTGAAAAAGTATGTGATAATAGAGTTAAAGCAGATTGGAAAACTTTTGAGTTAAAAACAGAAAAAGGACAGAAAAGATATGGTGTTATAGCTCAAGAGTTAGAAAAGACTAACCCTGAGTTTGTAAGAGAAGACAGTCAAGGATTTAAGTCTGTAGCTTATATAGATTTACTAATTGCTAAAATTGCTGAGTTAGAAGCAAGATTAGAAAAACTAGAAAAATAATGGCAGTACCAAATACAACTACTTTTACGCTGCAGAACGTTGTTGATGAGGTTAATCCAACGACAGATGATTTAGTTGATTGCTTCGCAGACGCAACAAGTTCTAGTTTTGATTCTAATTACAGTGGTAGTAAAAATAACTTACTTAATTTTAGAAACTATGGAGGTGAACAGTATTGGGATTATGCGGCCGGTACTCAATCAACACTTACTAATATATGCTCTTTATCATTAACTGAAATAATATATCAACAACATCCCACTGTTCAAGCTTTTGATTTTAATGATCCTATATATTCTGACACATCAGGAACACTTGCACCCGCAGGATGGTGGAAAGTTAGTATACTTTATAGGTACTGGACTGGATCAGCTTGGGCAGGATCAACATTATCGTGTTAAAATAAATAAATAAATAAATAAATAAACCAAAAATTAAAAACAAAAATTATGACAACTTACAATTGGAATTGCAAAACAGTAGATTGCTACCCAGAACAAGACAACGAAGCGGAT
>Ga0228619_1001387_pt1 | contig 10537 bp, 10 predicted proteins | sample 22DmetaG_FD_190065 | JGI IMG/M metagenome (GOLD analysis project Ga0228619, IMG submission 190065) | Seawater microbial communities from Monterey Bay, California, United States - 22D | ecosystem: Environmental > Aquatic > Marine > Coastal | place: USA: California | collected 2016-10-12 | reverse complement strand
AAACCCATGATCTGAAAGCGCAACGCAGCGCAAAATATCTAATTGGTTGTACGAACTTAAGCGGATTTACGTCCTAAAAGAGCGGCCTGCGTCACAAAACAGCGCCGGTTAAATTCGTTACCCCCCCTTTGATGGGCTAAACACCGGTGCCATCGGCTTACCTTTGCTTTGATTTAAACAATCAAAATTTGGCCTGATTTTACCTATAGCTGTTATACATAATGCCAAGATTAACAAATTTGTGCAGTTTGCACCCCAGCTCCAAACGCTCGGGTCATCGCCTTCGGAAAGGGGCGTTGTAAAGAACAACTTGCTATTTTTTTATCCGGTGCCGTTAATCTTTGATTGCGAAATAAGAAATCTCCATCAAGATAGCCCAGTGCGGTTTAAGCGTCTTGTCAGAGGAAAAAATCAATGTGGGCAAAAGACTGGAAAAACACTTCCTACTGGCTAGACGGGCAGCCGGCGCTGTCCGGAATCAGCCAAACAATTATTCCAGATGTTGACGTCTTGGTTGTGGGCTCTGGCTATACGGGGCTGCACGCGGCAATTCAAATATTGCGAGGTGGCAGAAAAGTCATGATCATTGATTCTGGGGCCCCTGGTTTTGGGTGCAGCACCCGTAATGGTGGACAAATCAGCACCAGTATAAAACCCTCCCAAGCCAAGCTGGCCCGCAAATTTGGTACACGACGGGCAACCGCCATTCGCCAAGAAGGCGAAACTGCTCTGGATTGGATTGAAGACTTTATCACTGGCGAAAAAATCGACTGCGCGTTTGAACGCTGCGGCAGGTTTCACGCAGCGCATTCAGAAGCCCATTTTCAAACGCTCGCGAAAGATGCCGAGGCGCTCTCCAAATTTGAAAACATCGCTGTCGAGATTATCCCCAAAGCTGACCAAAAAAAAGAGTTGGGCAGCGATCTCTACCATGGTGGCGTGGTCTATCCCCGCCATGCCTCTGTTCATCCAGCCAAATATCACCATGGCTTGCTACAATTGGCCCTGGAGGCAGGAGCGCATGTGGTAGGGCAGTGCCGCGCTGAAAGAATTAACAAAACGAGCGCGGGCTTTGAAATACAGACAACGCAGGGCCAAGTGACTTGTAAGGACGTAGTTGTTGCAACCAATGGCTATACGGGCAATTTGACGCCCTGGCTCCAACGGCGTGTTATCCCAATTGGCAGCTACATAATTGCCACCGAACCGCTGCAGCCAGAGTTGATGGAAAAACTTTTTCCAACCAATCGAATTATCAGCGACACGTGCAAAGTTGTGTATTATTATCGTCCCTCTCCAGATAAAACACGCATCTTATTCGGTGGCCGCGTTTCAGCGCGGGAAACCGATCCTTCGGCCAGCGGCCCAAAACTACATAATGATATGTGCCGCATCTTCCCTGAATTAAAAGAGACAAAAATTTCACATTCCTGGATGGGCACAGTGGCTTATACATTTGATGAACTGGCTCATACCGGATGCCATCAAGGCATTTATTACGCGATGGGCTATTGCGGCTCGGGTGTTTCGATGGCCAGTTACCTGGGTATGCGTTTGGGGCAAAAACTGTTGGGGTTGCCGCAGGGCAAAACGGCTTTTGACGATCTGCCATTTCCAACGCGGCCCGCCTATACTGGTCGGCCTTGGTTTTTACCTGCCATCGTATCTTGGTATCGCTGGCGTGACCAAATGCAAATGTCGACGCGGTAAAGGACACATCAAAAAAATGTAAATTGAGACGCGCGAAATAAGACTCTTGTTGCGTTAACAAACTTTCTGGCTACTGTTGAATTATAAGCAAAATCAAGGGAGGTAAAAAAATGAATTTAAAACCAGCGATGAAAGCAACAAGCTCTTTGGCTGCAGCCGGAGTATTGATTGCCAGTTCAATGGCTTACGCAGACGAATTGCGGATTGTATCTTGGGGTGGCGCCTACCAAAAAGGCCAGTCCGTTGGTATTTTTCAGCCAGTAGCAAAGGCCATGGACATCACGGTCAAAGAAGACACCTATGGTGGTATTTCCGACGTTAAGCTGATGGTGAAGTCAGGTGCGGATAAGTTTGATATTTTCTCAAGCGGTGCTGGTAGCTGCGCCTCGGGTGCGGCAGAAGGTGTGTTAGAAAAACTTGACTATTCCGTCATCGATGTCAGCAACCATTTGCCCGGAATGTATAGTGACTATTGCGCCGGCGCAGATATCTTCTCTGTTGTAGCGGCTTGGAACACAGAAACCTATGGCGATAACGGGCCAAAAACATGGGCCGATTTTTACGATGTAGAAAAATTCCCTGGGACCCGCGCCATGCGCAATAAAGTGGATGCGCAATTGGAAACAGCCCTATTGGCGGATGGCGTTCCGATGGATCAAATCTACGAAGTGCTGGACAGCGAAGCCGGCATCGAGCGTGCACTGGATAAGATCAGAAGCATCAAACCGCATATCGCTGTATGGTGGTCTTCAGGCGCACAACATGCCCAGCTAATGAAAGATGGCGAAGTTGATATGACAACGGGCTGGAACGGACGCTTTGATGTTGCAAAGCTTGATGGCGCAAAAGTGGCATATGACTGGCGTTCAGGCATCATGGATTGGGAAGGTTATGGAATTCCTAAAGGTGCAAAGAACAAAGACTTAGCGATGCAGTTTATCGCGGAGGCGATGAAGCCAGAATACATGGCTGAATTTGCAAAATACATCACGTATGGTCCAACAAATGGCAAAGTCTATGAGTTGGGTCTAATGGATGAGGCACGCGCAAAACAAATGCCAAGCCATCCAGATAACGCACAATATCAGCTAACGTTGAAAACCGATTGGTATTCAAAATGGCGCACAATTGCAGCTGAAATGTATACAGATATGATGACCGAATAATCTCTATATCTTTATAACAGACAGTTCAGGGCTTGGAGAGCCATGCTTTCCAAGCCCAAGAATCGGAAATTTACCCTGACATGAAAAATACATCACTCAATATATCGATTAAAAATGTTTCAAAATCATACAATCAATTCCATGCGCTGAATGATATAAGCCTCGAGATAACATCGGGTGAGTTCATGACACTTCTCGGGCCGTCAGGTTCCGGTAAAACCACTTTGCTGATGGTTCTTGCAGGCTTTACAAATCCAGATTGTGGCAGCGTAAAATTCGGAAATGAAGAGGTTATTTTGAAACCTCCGCATTTGCGGGGCATCGGTATGGTTTTCCAAAACTATGCGTTATTTCCACATATGAGCGTTGAACAAAATGTTGGGTATCCACAAAAATTAAGAGGCGTGAGCAAAGCAGAAACGCAAGAAAGCGTTAAAGAAGCTCTTAGCACCGTGAAACTGGATGGTTTGGGCCATCGCGGAGTACATGAGTTATCAGGCGGACAAAGACAGCGCGTTGCACTGGCGCGTGCGATTGTGTTCAAGCCTAAAATTCTTTTGATGGATGAGCCCTTATCTGCCTTGGATAAAAAACTGCGTGAAGAGATGCAAATCGAATTGCGCCAGCTGCATGATGCGCTGAATATGACAACTGTCTATGTCACCCATGATCAAAAAGAAGCTCTGACAATGTCGGATAGGATCACGGTGATCAACGACGGAAAACTGATGCAACTGGGCACACCCAATGAGATTTATAAAAATCCAAGCAATGCTTTCATTGCTGATTTTATCGGAGAATCGAGCCTTTTGCCTGTCAGCGTTAACAAGTCGCAAATCAGCTTTGGCCCCGAAACAATAAAAACATCCAGCCCCCCTGCACAGGATGGCAAATTCCTCTTGGTGGTACGCCCAGAAAAAACGTTTGTGGCCACCGACAAACAAGAGGGCGTGAATTACTTTTCCGGTGTCTTATTAGACTCAATTTTCCAGGGGGAAAGCCAATTACTGGTTGTTAAATTGGCGCCTTTGGAAGGCGAAGAACAAACTTTACGGGTCAGAGTTCCCAACGGAAGCATCACACAGGAGGCGTTGCCCGCTGTCGGAGAAACTGTAACCATTGGCCTCAAAGTAGCTGACAGCTACTTGGTGAGTTAACGCGATGTCTTCAACCTCTGATCACCTCAATCAAGACGGGCTGAAAAAACTGGCCGCGCGGGAAAACCTCACCTTCTTGGGCCTCACTCTACCCTATTTGTTGATGGTTGCTTTTCTGATCGTTATTCCGGTCGGCTGGTTGTTTTATCTCTCATTTATCGGCAGGGATGGCACGTTTTCTTTTGAAAATTATGAGCGGATGATCACCAGCCGCTCCTATATGCGGATTTTCATAACAACCTTTAAAATTAGCATTCTAACGACGATCATCTGTACGCTTATCGGCTATCCCTTGGCCTATTTCATGTCCCAACTCTCGCGAAAATGGGCAAATATCTGCATGGTGGGCGTGTTAATTCCGTTTTGGACCAGCCTGTTGGTGCGCACCTATGCGTGGTTAGTGCTGTTGCAAAAAAAGGGGTTGCTAAACAATATCGCATTGGATTTGGGTTTGATCAGCGAGCCGATTAAGATCGTGCATAATACAACGGGTACATTGATCGGCATGGTTCATATTATGCTGCCATTTTTGATCTTGCCGCTTTACGCAAATATGCGCGCGATTGATAAAGACTGTTTGAAAGCAGCGTCTAGTCTCGGCGCCACACCAACCCGCGCCTTTTGGACTGTCTTTTTTCCACTCTCCCTGCCCGGCCTATTTGCTGGCTTATTGATTGTTTTCGTTTTGTGCCTCGGGTTTTACGTGACCCCTGCCATTTTGGGTGGTGGCAGAGTGATCATGGCTGCAATGAAAATTTCGAGCAACATTGAGCTTTATTTCAGTTGGGGGGCTGCAAGCGCGTTGGGCGTGGTCTTGCTGGTTGTGACCGCAATCATTCTTTACATCGCCTCAAAACTCGTATCGCTTGACCAATTCGGGAATAAATAACGCTATGAGTTTTTTGAACAAGAATGTGTCCGAAACCCAAATCCGGCTTAAAAACCGGCTCTGGCTTTATATTTTCTCTTTTATCACCCTATTTCTGTTGATTGTGCCATCGCTGGTTGTGATCCCAATGTCCTTCTCTGCCAGTCAATATCTAGAGTTTCCGCCTCAGGAATGGTCACTCAGATGGTATGAAAATTATTTTTTCTCTTGGAAGGTTGAAAACGGCTTTAATGATTGGATGGCGGCAACATGGACCTCCATCAAAGTCGCTGTTCTTACAATATTTGTGGCGGTCCCTATCGGCACAATGGCCGCTTATGGTCTGGTCAATAGCAGTTCGAGAACCAGCAAAATACTCTTCCCGATTTTTATTTCACCGATGATGGTTCCAATTATATTGGTTGCAATTGGGCTGTTTTACTTTTTCGTACAATTTAAATTGGTCGGAAGCGTTCTTGGATTGGTTATCGGCCATTCCTTGGTGGCGTTGCCGCTGGTTTTAATTATCGTTTTTTCAGCTTTGAAAAACTATGATATGAACCAAGAAAAAGTAGCACGATCTTTGGGAGCTGGCCGGTTCCGCGCGTTTCGCGAAATTACACTGCCACAGATTAAATTCTCCATTATCTCCGCGTCTTTAATCGCGTTTTTAACCTCTTTTGACGAAATCATTATTTCCCTGTTCGTCGCCGGTGGAGATAATTCAACCATTACAAGAAGCATGTTCTTAGCCTTACGCGATCAAATCGATCCGACCATCGCCGCGATCTCGACCATCTTGATTATCATTTCATCCGGGTTATTGATCGTCGTTCAGCTCTTAGGAAATAATAAAGATCAACATTAACAGGCTTGAATATAAGCGCGTAAAACAATCTGAGCGGACGCTTACCCCTTTTCAAGGGCTTATGGCAGATTCAAGAACTGAGGCCTGGCTAGGCCTAGACAAGCACATATAGGTTTACTGAGCCCGGAATATCAAAACCCTGCTTGGCGGGATGAGGCTGGTCGCTGCCGCGCAGATATTTGAAAATATATTTCATCCCACAAAAATGCGGCGGGTTCCCGGATGCCAGTACATCGGAAAACCTAACCATTTAATAGCCTCAATCACGCGGCGACTCTGCATGCTTTGCCAATAAGCCAAAACCTGTGGGCTTGCTCTACCCACCCTTAACAACGCGCACAGGCAGGAAGAACGGATAAAGTTTGCGCAAGCCAACAAAAAAATAACCTATAAATTCTGAAACGACATTTAAGGTTTTAAGCAGATTGCCGGCTTACCGCTTTGCGGCGTAATAGCTTACACGCCGCTCTAAATAAGCCAAAAACTCTGAAATTGAAAAAGCGAGTGCAAACAAAACAATCAAAACCGCCCAAAAGTGACTCATGAGAAAATTTGCGGAATAGAGTTCAAATAGAGCACCAAAACCCACAATAGAAATAAGTAATTGGCCTATAATCACGCCTTTTACTGCCCTTATAATACCGATCCGGACGCCTCCTAAAATTTCTGGCAACGCGGCCCAAAAATATATTTTTGTAAATGCTTTCAACGGCGTGGCGCCAAAGCTTGTCGCCATTTCTACCAGAGAACGGTTGATCTGTCTTACACCAGCACGGGTATTTAAGATAATAATCCAAACAGCAAAAAGAGACGTGGTGATAATGATAGACTTCATACCAAATCCAAAAAGCACCATTAACACGGGCACTAAAGCCGTAAGGGGGGCACTAAGGAATACGTTTACCCAAGGGAGTAACAATTCATCAATCAGGCGGTTCTTACCCATTAATATTCCAACAATTATTCCGATCACCACGGCGTAAAATACCCCGAAACAAAACGCATAAGCCGTTTCTTTAAGTGCATTTTGGAAGGCTACTGTCCCCAAAACTTCATAAAGTGTAGACAAAACCTTGCTTAATGGAGGAATAAAAAACGTAACCTTAGCCTGCCCAATAAATTCCCAGAGAGCCCCCCATAAAAGCAGGGATGACATGCCGGGTAAGCGATATCCAAATAAATGCATGCGCGGCCTTCCTATTCAACGTAACTGCGTAAAGACGTCCAAATATCATCAACGATATCAAGATATTCAGAGTCTCGTCGTATTGCATCTACCCCTTTTGCCCGAAAATTTGATGGTCTGATAATTTCAGACACGCGGCTTGGGCGAGGCAATAAAATAGCAATTTGGTCCGATACATAAACTGCTTCTTCGATGGAATGCGTCACGAAAATAAATGTTTTGTTTTTGCTTTCAACGAGCTGCAACAAGTCTTCTTGAAACTTACGGCGCGTTTGCTCATCGACGGCTGAAAACGGCTCATCCATCAATAGCACATCTGCATCAACAGCCAAGGCGCGGGCCAAACCGACCCTTTGACGCATACCGCCAGATAATTCATGCGGGAAACTATTTTCAAAACCCTGTAGACCCACTTCTTTGATATAATTCTGAGCAATTCCTTCGCGTTCAGTTTTTTCGACACCCCGCATTTCAAGCCCGAATGAGACATTTTTCAAAACGGACGCCCAAGGCATCAGCGCAAAATCTTGAAATACAAATGCGCGGTCTGTGCCTGGGCCGGTGACGCGCTTGTTATTCACCATTACAGTTCCAGCGCTCGGCTCAAGCAATCCCGCAATGATTTTCAATAAGGTTGTTTTACCACATCCCGACGGACCCAAAAGTGAGGTCAATTCCCCCTTTGGAAATTTTAAGGACATATCCTTCAGAGCCTCAACATTTCCATAATTTTTTGAAATATTATCGACAGAAACGGCTATTGGTTTTTCAAGGTTTTGAAGGTCTTCATCAACATTTTTAATCTGAGACATAACCACGCTCGTTTCCTTTAAAGAGAAGGGTTTCTACTTTATCCAAGAGGTTTAAAAAAAGAACTGACAGCACAATAATTGAAAAAATAGCAGCATACATGGACGGGTAATCTGCGATCGAGCGGCTGTAAGTTATAATATCACCAACACCAGTGGGGGTGATTTTAAGCTCGGCTAAAATAGCCCCAATAAACCCTGCCGATATACCAAGGCGGAGGCCCGCGAAAATGACCGGAGATGCCGCCGGAATGATGATACGAGATATGACAGACAGCCGCGAAGCAAGAAAGGATATGCCCATTTCTTTTAAGGACTCTGGGGTATTTTTCACCGCGCCGCTGGTATTCAGGACTATCACGGGCATTGCCATGATGCAGACAACAATCACTTTTGACGTGAGACCAATGCCATATGCCAAAACAAGAAGCGGGATCAAAGCAGCTAATGGCGCGGCTTGCATGACGATAAAGATTGGCGAAAACAGCCAGTCAAAAAATTGGCTCAAACCGACCCATAATCCCACGATAATTCCAACAACGGCAGAAATGGCGATACCAATTATTAAAGGGCGCAATGTTTCTGCATATGCCTCGAACAGCCTTCCATCTGCGGTCATTTGCATAAGCGCCGACATTGATTCCAAAAACGTAGGAAACGCGTAGCTTACAGGCACTCTTCCTGCAATTTCCCAAGCGAAACAAAGGGCAAAAGCAGAAAACAATTTTAATATGAAGGCTCGATTTTGCATTGATTTAATCCATCTACAGGAATTGGTTGCGCCAATTTTCTGCGCAACCAAATTTTCGCAAAATTACTGTGAGGCTTTATCAAGCGGTGCCAAATACCAAAAATCCTCGATATTCAAATCACTGGCGTTGCCCTCAAGTTGACCAGCAGCCGAGTACCATTCCATATCGGCATTTGCAGCTTTTCGGCCGCCCCCATTCGGATCATAAAGACCGCCTGCCACGGCATCGGTGTAAAACCCATCAAGCTCTGCCAAGATTTCAGGGGGCAATTGACCGATTGGTCCATCGGGATTGGTTTCACGACGGATAATCGTTGGATCCTTATGAAGATCTTGCCAAACGGACAAAAGCGCGCTCACAAAAATATCAACGTCTTTTTCGTTATTTTTAATCCAATCAAGATTTCCAAATAAGGCCTCATCGCTGGCCTCTACTTCAAACATTTCTAACACATTGAAGTTTTCGCCAGCTTCGCTGCGCATGAGTTTATTCTTGTTTGACAGGTCAATAATGGTTGCATCTGCACGCCCACCAAGCAGCGCAGCAACGCGATTAGACGATCCTGGTACATATGAGCGCTTTCCAAACTGCATTCCAAGCCGGTCTTCGATCACATTTGCAATTGAGTCAGTGCCGCCACCCCTTGAGTGTAACAAAATCGGTTCACCATCCAGATCTTTAAGCGACGCGTATTTGGTCGTGGTGACGGGAAAAAATTTCAACTTTGAGAGTTGGAATATTATGCGCAAAGGTGCCTTTGATCTTTGCATGGCTGCATATGGGGTTCCAAATCCAATATCCATTTGCCCGCTAAGCACAGCTTGAATCGCAAGTTCCTCATCAGAAAACGCTGTCCACTCATAATCCAAGCCATTCGCCCGCGCACGATCAAGCGCAACAAAGAATGCAGCAAGTTCATCTGATGGTGCTTCTGCCAGCGCAATTTTAATTTTTTCAGCTTGAGCAGCGCCAATTGCAAACGACAGAGCAATTGGGATAGCAGCCGCAAACTGTACGGTCTTTTTAAAAAAATTTATCATGTTACTCCTCCCAGGAAGCGTTACGTGTGATGGCAAGGTTGCTTTTGCTTTTTCTCTTGCTGAGTTTAATGCTCAATCATCCCCAAAAAGACGTTTTGAAACTGAGATTAGATGCGTGCGCATCGCTGCTTGTGCTTCATTGGCGTTTCGTCCCGCAATCGCTGCAAAAATTCGTGTGTGCTCAGCAAAGCTGTCATGGTCAGAAGCCGGGCGATCGCTGCTGCGCACCACCTTATTCCAAGACACGGCACGGCGAACCGCGTTTAAATATTCAAACATTGACATTAAAAGTGGATTTTGTGCTGCCGCGGCAATTTCATGGTGCAATAGGTCATCAGCACGTTCGTATTCTGACCAAGAGGTTGCACTAGACGCGGCATTACACGCCGCATCAATACGAGATACATCTGCTTCTGAAGCGTGAATTGCCGCTTCACGTGCGATCGCAGGTTCAATCGATAAACGCGCCCGCAGCAATTGAACTGGTGTCAGCTCATTCACCAGTTCCGATATATTCAAAATCGATTTTTCAGAATGAGGCTCTGCGATAAATGTCCCTTTGCCAACATGCCGCCAAATAACCCCCTCGCGTTCCAATATATCAAAGGCTTTGCGTAAATTAGCTCTGGTGATCTTAAAGCGATCAATCAAATCACGTTCAGATGGCAGACGACTGCCCGGCGCAAAATCCTCACTGGCGATCAATGACTTTAGCTTTTCAACGGTGCTATATCCTGGTTTTATTTCGCTAGATGTACTGCTCTGCGCATCATATAAATCATTCATTTGGTCGACCAATTTACCATTATTTACCCCACATCAGCAAAATTGGTTGCAAAATGCAAACAAAATGTGAATAAATATTAAATTGGTTGCGATTGGTCGAATTCAAAATATACTTATTAACTACAGCATGGAGTCGCATATGGCGCGTTACGCAATACCAGAACCGCAGATTCAAACACTGCCTATTGTTGGAAA
>Ga0228619_1001370_pt1 | contig 10613 bp, 8 predicted proteins | sample 22DmetaG_FD_190065 | JGI IMG/M metagenome (GOLD analysis project Ga0228619, IMG submission 190065) | Seawater microbial communities from Monterey Bay, California, United States - 22D | ecosystem: Environmental > Aquatic > Marine > Coastal | place: USA: California | collected 2016-10-12 | reverse complement strand
AACCACAACTCAAGCGGAAAAAGATTGGCGTACCAACGCTACTACCCCAGGTCATGCGATCCAATTAACCAAGGCACCGTATGCAGGTCGAATATATGTTCCTGCTAATCATTCTCAGGGAGAACCTCAAGAGGGCTTTAACGAATATCGAGCTTATGGGTTTTATACAGACAACTTCGGCAAAGACTTTCAAACAAGTCCTGATCTCAATACTCCTTCTTCTAATGAAGCCATAGGGGTTGAACTGGCAGATGGAAGCTTAATGCTAAATATAAGAGAACAAAATGGTGCTCGTAAAGAGCGATTAATCGCGATTAGTACTTCTGGAGGAAAACAATGGGATACTGAATATTTTGATTCTGAACTAATCTCCCCAATTTGCCAATCAAGTGTACTTTTATTTAAAGGAAAACAAGATACAATCTTACTCTATTCAGGACCAAACAGCAAAACAAACAGAGAAAAAATGACTGTGAAAGGAAGTTTGGAAAGCGGAAAAAAATGGGATTTAGAAAAGGAAATTTATTCTGGAACCTCAGCTTATTCCGATTTGGTTCAGATCGATCAGAATACCATTGGACTTTTTTATGAAAGAGACAATAACGGCATCTATTTTAGACTTTTCCCTATATCAGAGCTTCAATCTACTCTTAAGTAAATTACTTTGAAAATTGAAGAGTTGCTTTATATTAATCCCATCTAAAATAAAGATGCATCATATCGTCTCCTTTACCTTAAAAATAATGGAAAATGCTTCTACAGATTCATTGCCTTCCATTTAATGGTATTGAAATTCTGGCAACGTAAAGTTCCTTATTATCGATATAAGCTCCCCAAAGATGAGTTGCTTTATTGATAATGATAGTCATCTCACCCTCTGAAGGAATTACATACATGTTATAAGTACCTGCTTGTGAAAGTTCCTACAACTTTCATAGGAATATAAATAGTCAATTCAGTGAACTCATTTGCTCCCATTCTCCAGATTTTTCCTTCTGGAACTAAAGACTCGATATCTCTAGCTTTTAGCTGAGTGAGAATGTACAAAAGCCTTAACCAATGGCATTTAACTCTATCTCCAGAATATTCGATTAAATCCAACTGACTTTTACCCAAGCCGTTAAATTCTTGAGCTTGACAGCTTTAAATGTATACGATAAATAAAAGTGTAAATGTGATTAAATATTATTTCATTTTGTGAAATTATTGAAAACCAATGTAAGCTTCACTTACGAAATAAATGAACTTATTTAAATTATTCAATCAAAAGAAGTGCTCTGACAAGATGATGATCTGAAAGCCAATAACCATTTTTTGTTTTAAGCCATAGATGATCGGCTTCTCTCAATTTAAAACCTTTCTGGAAGATATAGTCTATTCTTCTTTCTCCCGAAGTTTGGGTATCAAAACCGTTAAAAGTCCCGTAATTTGGTTCTGTAGAAGTAAGCTCTTTCTGGACATCTTCAAGGGAAGATTGCATTATTTTAATTGGCTCTTCATAGGGTTCTAGATTAAAGTCTCCAGTCACAACTACTGGTAGACTGGAAGTGTTTAACGCATTTATTTTTTCCAGAATCAAACGCGCGGCATTCGCTCTAGCTAGTACTCCAATATGGTCAAAGTGAGTGTTGAACATCCAAAACTCATTACCGCTTTGACGGTGAAGAAAACGAGCGTAAGAACATATTCGCTCTAAAGCAGCGTCCCAACCCACAGAAATTTGACTGGGTGTATCCGATAACCAAAAAGTGCCTGAATCTAAAGCCTCAAAAGCGTCTTTTCGATAGAGGATGGGGCTGTATTCTCCTTTGGTTTTTCCATCTTCTCTACCCACTCCTATATAGGAATATTCCTTCATTCCATTGGTCAGCTCTAACAATTGTATATGTAAAACTTCTTGTAAGCCTAAAAGATCAGGATTGATATTTGATAAGGTTTCTATCATATCTCCCTTTCTATTTTTCCAAAGATTAGGACCATCATTTGGACTTGCATACCGAATGTTGTATGACAAAACATCCAGTTCTTGCGCAAAATTTACGAAGGGGACAACCCAAAAAAAGAATACCGTTAAAACTACACTTATAAATTTTTCGAAGCTTATCATTTGTAATGCTTTTAATTTGATTTGTAAATACAAGTTTTATTTTCGGGCTTTACAAAATACGATTTGTAGTTTAAAGCTATGGATTAAAACACAAACTTCTAAATCCTAGTTAAAACTTATATTATCAAGGTCTAGTATACTCTGAAGTAAAACATTAGCACCCTTAGCAATGGCTTCAGGAGTTGAAAATTCTTCTGGCGCATGACTAATTCCGTTAACACTGGGAACAAAAATCATTCCTGTAGGTGTAATCACTGCCATATCTTGGGCATCATGACCTGCACCACTTGGCATAGTTTTATAACTGTAATTGAGGTCAATTGCGTTTTGACGAATGATATCTTGAATTCTTATATCCGTCAGTGCAGGTTCAGCAGTGGCGTCAATAGGTTTGAATTCAAATATCGTTTGTGTTGCTTTACCAATTTCATGAGCACGTGCTTCAACCTTTTCAAAAAGTATTTTAATTTTAGCAGCGTCTAAATCTCGAATTTCCAAACTGGTAATGACTTTCCCCGGAATCACATTTGGAGCTCCTGGAAACGCAGCTATCCTTCCAACTGTCCCAACTTGTGCGCCATCAATTCCGGTAATTATTTCATTCACTGCCAGGATAAATTGTGCTGCAGCTATCATGGCATCTTTACGATCGTTCATAGGTGTAGTACCAGCGTGGTTTGTTAAACCTTTAATTTCCACGTCCCACCATTTTAAACCTACAATACCTTCTACTACTCCAATATCAAGATTGTTTTTATAAAGCACATTTCCCTGTTCTATGTGTAATTCCAAAAAAGCATGGATATCCTCTGGTCTCCTTTTTAATTGCATAACATTTTCCGGGTCTCCACCAATTCGAGTAATTCCTTCACCGTTTGTATATCCAGAAGCGGTCTGAACCGCAAGAGTCGCCTGATCAATTTTACCAGCTAAAGCACGAGAACCAAATATAGCTCCTTCCTCATTGGAAAAGATAATGAGCTCTAAGGGGTGTTTGGTTTGAATGTTGTTTTCGATTAAGGCTTCTAAAACCTCTATCCCTGCCATTACTCCAACATCTCCGTCGTAGTGACCTCCATTTGGTACTGCATCAATATGAGAACCAAATAAAATTGGACTTAGCGAGTTCTTTTTGCCTCCTCTTTTTGCTATTAAATTTCCAGCTGCATCTGTATAAACTTTAAGTCCTAAATCTTTGAGATAGCCGGTTAAATAGATTCTTGCTTGAATATCGTAATCACTAAAAGCCAATCGATCGTTACCACCTTTTTCATTCATTCCAAAGGTGGATAGTTTTTTTAATTGAGTTGTTAAACGGTTAGCATTAACTTGTAAAGATTTGGATTGTGATCGAACTATTGAAAAATTGAAAACTGTTCCAAAATAAACCAAGCTGAGGAGGAATGAGAAAAAACGCATGAATAGTTATTGATTGAACTAAAAATATAACTTATTTAAATGCCTGCTCTAACTTTTCCCCTAAATTTTTAAGCGATCATTATACATCTTTACTTTTTTGTAATTTTCTAAAAACAAAAAAATGAAACTAAAATTTATACCAGTCCTACTTTTTTTCTTCTATTTTATTTCAAATGCACAGCATGGTAAAGTATTGGATGATCTGAGTTTACCAAGTAAAATTTTAAAAGGAGAACGAAAATTTGCTGTATACCTTCCCCCAGATTACGACTCATCCAGGAGAAGTTATCCTGTTTTGTATTTACTTCACGGATATACTGATGACCACACGGGTTGGATTCAGTTTGGAGAAGTACTCCGCATTGCTGACAAAGCAATATTAAATGGCGAATCAACGGCAATGATAATTGTGATGCCAGATGCAGACACAGGTCAGGTTGGCTACACGAATGCCCTTTCAGGTAAATGGAATTATGAAGACTTTTTCTTTGAAGAGTTTATACCCCATGTAGAGGATCGTTTTAGAATAAAAAAAAATAAGCGTTTCCGTGCCATCGCTGGACTTTCTATGGGAGGTGGTGGCTCCTTTATTTATGCCTTAAGAAGGCCTGATTTATTTTCCTCTGCAGCTGCGCTTAGTGCCTCACTTGGACCACAAAATTTAGAAGAAATGAAGGATTTTGCTTATCTAGGATATACGATTTCGAACTATAATCAGAAAGATTTTGAACACTATTCCAACAGAAATAATCCTTTGCAACTGGTTGAAAAAATGGAAACTAAAGATTTAAATTCAGTGCGTTGGTATATCGATTGTGGAGACGACGACTTTTTATATAAATCCAACAATTTGATGCATATTAAAATGAGAGAAAAAAGGGTTAAACATGAATTTAGAATAAGAGACGGTGGTCATAGTTGGAGCTATTGGAGGGCTTCACTACCCAAGGTACTGGAATTTATTTCTGATCACTTCCACCAGAAATAGTAAGTTTTTATACAATAGAAGCCTAACGAGTAAGATAAAGCCATCCCTCATCGTCGATTATACCGTCCGACTCTAAATCAATTCTAAAATAATAACTCCCTTCTGGAATCAAATTTGTATCAGTATCCCCTGGCCAAGTATTGAGATAATTACGCTTTTGGTAAATTAAAGCTCCTGAGCGAGTGTAAATATAAACCTGACTGTTAGTATAAGTTTCAATTTTGATAAGTTCCCAAGTATCATTAACACCATCATTATTATCAGACACAAACTGGCTTACCAATAAATCATCAAAACTGCCCAGATTGGGATCTATGGAATCCTCTATACCATCATTGTCATTATCCAAATCAAAACAATCCAAAATCCCATCGCCGTCTTTATCAGGACTTAGTGAGGTCTCATCTTTTGGATCCGATCCGCAAGCAATCTCGTCTTCATCAGTTTGTCCGTCATTATCATCATCTAGATCGCAAATATCACCAATACCGTCTAAATCAGTATCTAGTTGGTCTTGGTTTATTTCATTTATACAATTATCACATGAATCTCCAATTCCGTCCTCATCGGTATCTAATTGATCAGGATTTGGAACATCAGGGCAATTGTCATTAAAATTCTGACCATAACCAAGAGAATATGGAATTCCGTCACCATCAACGTCTAGGTTTGGATATTCATTGATATTTAATGGATCAGTTCCTTCTTTAATTTCAAGTTCATCACTAAAAGTATCATTATCATCATCTAAATCCAAACAATTGGGTATACCGTCAAAATCAGTATCTGTTGAAGTAGATAAATTATTGAGGGGGTCTGAATCACATTCTAGCTCTACCAAATCAGATTGGCCGTCGTTATCATCATCTAAATCAAAAAAGTCCAGTTCAAGATCGTTGTCTGTATCTAAGGGAAAACTGGAAATATCAAGAGGATCAGTTCCAACCTCTAATTCTAACAAATCACTAAAACCGTCGTTATCATCATCTTCATCGAGTATATTGATTAGTCCATCATTATCTGTATCCAAAGGAATACTTGAACTATCAAGTGGGTTGCTTCCTCCAATAACTTCAATAGTATCCAGAAAACCATCTCCATCATCATCTAAGTCTAAGTTATTTCCAACCCCATCTTTATCTGTATCAATCCATTCTGTTGGATCAATTGGAAATGCATCAATATCATCTCCTATTCCATCACCATCTGAATCAATTACTGAACTTCCATCACTACCAGAACTTGAGTCGGAAGAATTACAAACATTTAAATCATCTGTTATTGTAATTTTCACTGTAGTCGATGCTGTATTCCCAGATGAATCCGTGATTGAATAAATAACTTGTTGATTACCAATTATGTCACAGCTTAGAAATATCTTTTTGCTTCTTGAAAATTTTATTCTAGGAGATATTTTTCTATTATTTATTGAAATTTTTCCTGTTGTTTTAGAGGGCTGAATTGCTGTGGCAATACAATCAATAAATTCATCATTAGAATTCAAAAAATTATCAGGTATACTTATTCTAAGTGTAATTTCTCTTTCTGTTTCTACTTGTACGGCATCAAAATTACTCTGTTGAGAATCAAAATCTTGATAATCAGCAAAAAGTGAAATAATACTACCATATTGAAGTGATGGCAAAATTATATTTCCATTTTCTGTAATACGAAGTTCACCTAATGAAACTAGTTCACAAGTCAGTTCACTATTCTGTTTCTGTGTTTGTTCTTGTTGTTGAGGAACAGAAGTTTCTTGAGTAAGTATAGTATCTGAGTTTTCAGAAACAATATTGTAAGTTGCAATTGTACAATTATCTGTACTCCCATTATCTATAAGATCGAAAGGTATTTCAACTTCCCCATCACTATTTAAACTCAATACTAAATCATTTGCACGAATTATTGGTTTTTGGTTGTCAATTACTGTTACAGTTTGTGTTTTTGATGTTGAATTTCCAAAAGTATCTGTTACAGTGTAGGTAACTATATTAACCCCAATTGGAAACTGAATTGGAGCATTGTTTGAGGTATTGGATATTCCACAATCGTCGTTAGTTATGATTGAGCCTAAATCTACAGATGAGGCAAAACATGAGTTAGAATCTGCATTAATAGTAACATTATCTTCTTGAAGAGTAATTGTTGGAGCTACATTATCTGCAAAAGTTATGTTTTGTGTTGCTGAAGTTATATTTCCTGAGGTATCACTTGCTGTCCATGTTACTATTGTAGTCCCTGTGGGAAAAGTATCAGGCGCATCATTTTTATATGTAAAAGAACAATTATCAGCAATTGTTGGAACGCCTAAAACAATTACACAGGTATTTGAGTTTATATCTGGTGGAGGCGTTAATGAAGGAGGTGTTTGATCTAATACTATAACTGTTTGGTAGGAAATACTTTCATTTCCAGCAAAATCAATCACACTCCATGTAACTGTTGTTGTTCCTAGAGGAAAGTTTGCTGGTGCATTATGGGTGGTTGAACTAACGCCACAATTATCACTAGTTGTAGGAAGTCCAAGATTAATTCCTGTTAAAGCTGCATTACATGACCCTGTATCTGTAGAAACCGAAACAGTAGCAGGTGCAATATTTATTGGAGCTAATGTATCAGAAACTGTAATTAGCTGTGTTGCTGAAACTGTATTACCATTTACATCTGTTACTTGCCAAATAACTGCGGTTGTACCTAAAGAGAACGTGTACGAAGCATTAGAAGTTATCCCCAAAGAATTTACAGGCAAGCCGACAGAACAATTATCAGTTGCAGAGGCAGTTCCAATCGAAATGGTACAATCTATTGAAAAAATATCTGGTGGTATATTTAAAATTGGATTTTCGTAATCCTCTACAGTGACGATTTGATTTAAAGAAGTTAAATTCCCTGCAATATCAATAATACTCCAGGTAACTGTTGTTGTTCCTAAAGGAAAATTAGCTGGTGCATTATGGGTAATTGAACTAACGCTACAATTATCATTAGTTGCAGGAAATCCTAGGCTAACTCCTGTTAAAGCAGCATTACATGACCCTGAATCAGCTCCTATAGTTAAATTTGTTGGAGCAACACCGGTTGGTGGTGTTATATCACTAGGAGTTACCTCAACTAATTGGGTAAGTCCTATTATATTACCGTCAGTCAAAGTAGTTGATATAGTGACTGAGTAAGTTACAGAGACATTACTAGTTGGATAAATTTTGGGGAAAGAAATTGTAGAGGAAGCTAAAGATGACGAATCAACATCTCCATTTCCAAAATCAATTTCCCAACTAGAAGCAGGAGGTGGTATTGCATTTACTGTAATATTATCAAGTCCCCAATTATCATATTTATCTCCGTGATTATCAGGTTGAATCCATCTAAATTGTGTTGAACTTGTCCTAGCTGGGGCTGGAATTTCTATGTCATTAAAATTCCAGCTATACCATGGAGCATTTTTATTTAAATCAACATTCCATTGATCATACATTGTGGTCCAATTGCCCCCATTGACCTTATATTGTAAATAAACTTCTTCACTTTCTCTTTCAGGATCTTCACAACCATCCCTTGAAGATAATGGAGACCCTGGGTTATCAGTTCCATATCTAATTAAAAACTCTATACTTCCGCCATTGGAAACATCAACTGCTGATGTTTCAACATATCGCAATCCTGTATTTACACCAGATACCTCCAATGTTGTAGCCCAAAAATAATCTGAATTATCCGGAGTATCTCCACTTGGTGAATCACAATAAGTACCAACATTAAAGGGAGAAGAATTCCAACCAGGAGGAAGAGAACCGTTATTAAAATCAAACTCCGTTACACTATTCTCACTAGGAATATATTCTACATCAAACAAAACCAAAGTACCACTACATGTTGTGCTAGAAATAGTAGCCGTAAATTGTACCTCCTGTGAGATTACAAAGTTGGCTACCATAATAAATAGTATTTTAATATACTTCAATTACATCTATTTTAGACAACTCAAACTCATATAAAAAATCTGAATCTTTACCTGTATTTTCACTTTTAAAAATTCTCAATTGATTAGAATTATACCTACAAGTACCCTCAATAATTTGATTTGGATTTAAAACTAAAGCAACTTTGTTTTCTAATTCATTTATTTTATCATTACTTTTTTGGAAATTAATAACGAGAGTTTCGTTAGTTTTATTCTGAACTCTGATTAAATAATACTCAAAAGCAAAACCATTAAATTTATCTTCGCAAATTTGGGAGGAATATGAAATCAGAATACTTTTATCTTCATAGTATGTAATCCACTCGTTTGATAAATTAATTATAAAAACAATTATAAATGTGATTATTAATTTCATACCGTTAATTTATCACTATTTTTTGTTTATAAGAATTAGAAACAATTTAATTTAAATATCTAATAATGTTAAATGCTGTAATTTTTGATATGGATGGGGTCATTGTAGATAGTGAACCACTTCATAACAAAGCATATCAAAGAATGTTTTTAGATTTTAATTTAGATGTCTCAGCTAGACTATACGAATCCTTCACAGGGCAAGCAACACGAGCTATTTGTCAGCGATTATGTGATGAGTTTAATCTCAAGCATGGAGCTGATGATCTAGTAAGTAAAAAACGTCATCATTTCAACAATTTGTTTGAAGAAACCCAAGATTTTGAATTAATCCCTGGTGTTTTAGATCTAATTGAAGATTACCACAAAGCTGGACTAACACTAATACTAGGCTCTTCAGCATCCATGCAAAACATCAATCGGATTTTTAAGCGCTTTGATATAGACAAGTATTTCAAAGCAAAATTTAGTGGTGCTGACCTTAAAGCATCCAAACCAAATCCTGAAATTTTTATTAAAGCTGCTGCTGCGTCAGGTTTTTTAAAAGAAAATTGTTTTGTAATTGAAGATTCAACTAATGGAATATTGGCTGCAAAAGCAGCAGGGCTTTTTTGCGTAGGCTTCGAAAGTCCAAACTCGAAAAACCAAGATTACAGTAAAGCAGACCTAAACATCACTTCATTAAAAGAAATCCATTACTCAAAGATCAAGACTTTTTTTTAGAAGAGTTTTTTTTCTCCATTGATAGAAAAAGATCCCATAGATAAGAAACTATAAAAATTAGAACTATGGGTATTAAATACATATAATAAAAGGTAGCATCAGCCAATAATATTTGAATGTAATCTGATTTAGTCGAGTAATATCCAACGCGTTCAATTGACAAATCATAAAAAAGACCAACAACCAAAATAATATAATACGAGATTAAAATAATTCTAAGCCGTCGGTAAACTTTTGGCTTGAGGTAAGAAAATCCAATATAGTAAAAGAATTTTTTCAAAATTAAGTTTGTAAAAAAATCAAATGTACAAAACTCAACCTTATAAGGCTTTGTTTATAAAGATCTTTAGCCAAAATCCTCTTCTTTAGTTCTCAAACTTTTACGTTGATTATAATACAATCTACAGGTAAGTAAATAATTGAATTTTAAAAATATAACATTTAAAGGATTAAAAATATTGATTATATTTGAATATAACCAAAACCAATTCAAATGAAAAAACTAGTTACACTTATAGTATTAACCACTCTTATAATTGGATGTCAAAACAGCGAATTAAACGCTATCGATTCAGCACCTTTTAGTGGAACCATAAATCAAAGTGATGAAAAATCAGAAGCTGTCAGAAAATTAGCCCAAGGCTATCAAGATGGAAATTTTGAAATCGCAAGAGAATACTTTACACCCGACGGCAAACATTATTTTAATAATATAGAATACACTACTGACGAAATTATTGATGGATATAATTTTCATTCCATTTTATATGATGATTTAAAACATGTAAATCCCATGATAACAACCATGTACTACAACAATGGTGAAGTTTATACCAATCATTGGTCGGACTGGTCTGGAACATCAAAAATTACTGGTGAAGTTCAAAAAAATACGTTCCACTGCTGGTGGCAATGGGAAGGAGATAAAATTGTAAGCACAAAATGCTATTTGGATCCAACCGAACTCTACGAGGAGATTGCACTTTATCAAGCTCAAACGGCTGAAGAAAACTAATAAATAGTTTTAGTTCAATAAGAAG
>Ga0228619_1001352_pt1 | contig 10709 bp, 9 predicted proteins | sample 22DmetaG_FD_190065 | JGI IMG/M metagenome (GOLD analysis project Ga0228619, IMG submission 190065) | Seawater microbial communities from Monterey Bay, California, United States - 22D | ecosystem: Environmental > Aquatic > Marine > Coastal | place: USA: California | collected 2016-10-12 | reverse complement strand
CGCTGGAGATTTATATCGTATGTATTCTAAGTATATTGATTCACAGCCTGGTTGGAAGACAGAAATTATACATATCAACGAAGGTACATCAGGAGGATACAGCAAGATATCGTTTGAAGTATTTGGAACAGATGTATATGGTAAGCTCAAGTTTGAATCTGGCGCACATAGAGTACAGCGCGTACCTAGGACGGAGACCCAAGGTAGAGTGCACACATCAGCTGCTACGGTGGCAGTTTTGCCTAAATTTGAAGAAGAAGATATCGAGATACGTAAAGATCAATTACGTACAGATACATTCCGTGCGAGTGGAGCCGGTGGGCAGCACGTTAACAAGACAGAATCTGGCGTTAGATTTACCCACCTTCCTACAGGTATTGCTGCAGAGAGTACTGATTCGAGATCACAGCACAAAAACCGCGAAATAGCACTTAATAGACTATACGAAAAAGTAAAAGCAGCAGCTAAAATCAAAAACGATTCTGAGCAGAAAACCCAACGACAATCTTTAGTGGGTAGTGGTGATAGATCAGATAAGATTCGCACATACAACTATCCACAAAACAGAGTGACAGACCATAGAATCAATCTAACACTTTACAGTCTTGATAAGATTATAGAAGGTAATCTCAATGATGTTATAGAAGCCCTTGTTGTATATGAGAATGCTGAAAAAATGAAGGGAGAAGAGGAGAATGTGTAGTTGGTTTAACCACAGTAGCAATTGTTCAATTATTATTAATGAACATTCCCAAATTTAAGTTGTAATCTATACATGCCCAATTCAATACTTACGGTTGAACAAAAACTTCTACTTAATCAAATAAGGGAAGAAATTAAAATAGGTTTGCCCGGAGAAGATGCACAAAACAAACTTGCGCCAATTTCATCCAATAGTAGATATCGTATTGCTCCAGATAACCATAAGAAAGCATGTGTGATGAGTCTTATCTATCCCGAAGGTAACGAACTTAAAATGGTATTCATAGAACGGACATTTAGCCATCCAGAGGATAAGCATGGAGGTCAGATTAGCTTTCCAGGAGGTAAGCTTGAAGAAGATGATGACACATTGCTTATAGGAGCACTTAGAGAAGTAGAGGAAGAAATAGGTATACCATCTGATCAAATTAGTATACTCGGACAACTTACGGACTTATATGTATTCGCAAGTAATTTTATGGTCTACTCTTTCGTTGGTCACATGGAGAACGCGCCGAAATTTATTCCTCAAGAATCGGAGGTCGCCTCAATTGTTTCCTTTCCTATAAATAGATTGTTGACAGCGGAAATTGTAGATACCAAGGATCTGCAGGTGAGAAATATCATGTTAAAAGATGTACCTTACTACAGATTGAATCAACACGTCCTCTGGGGCGCAACCGCTATGATCACAAGTGAAATAGTAGAACTAATCAATAGAGCGAAAGAAAACTTGTAACAATAGACCAACCAAGATAAGGATTGACACCTCTTAATAGATTTTGTCAATCTATATTATATTCGCAAACAAACATAACACGACAATGAATCAATTAAGAACCATAATCGAAACAGCATGGGAGGACAGATCCCTACTAAAGACATCTATGACTCAGAAGGCGATACATAATGTAATAGACCTATTGGATAAAGGAGGAGTGAGAGTAGCGGAACCATTAGGCGATTATTGGAAAGTTAATGATTGGGTAAAAAAAGCAGTTGTAATGTATTTTCCGATTTGTAAGATGGAGACTATCGAGGTAGGTCCGTTCGAGTTTCATGATAAGATTCCACTTAAGTCTGGGTATGCAGTTAAAGGAGTAAGAGTGGTCCCTCATGCTATCGCACGTCATGGAGCATATCTAGAGCGAGGAGTAATCATGATGCCTAGTTATGTAAACATAGGCGCATGGGTAGGTAGTGGTACTATGGTAGATACTTGGGCGACAGTGGGAAGCTGTGCACAGATAGGACGCAATGTTCACTTATCCGGAGGTGTAGGTGTTGGCGGTGTATTAGAGCCGCTACAAGCGACACCGACGATCATAGAAGACAACTGTTTTATAGGATCTAGATGTATTGTAGTAGAAGGTGTAAGAGTACGCAAAGAGGCAGTACTAGGAGCTGGAGTTACATTGACAAAGAGTTCACATATAATTGACGTAACTGGTGACGAACCTATAATTTACAAAGGAGAAGTGCCTGAGCGTGCCGTCGTTATTCCTGGTAGCTATACTAAGTCATATCCAGCAGGAGATTATAATGTTAACTGTGCATTGATAATTGGACGTCGTAAAGAAAGTACGGATAAAAAAATAAGTTTAAATGATGCTTTAAGAGATCATAGTGTGGCGGTATAAGCTATGGCAAACTCCAAAAAACAATAAATTTCAAATTAGAATTACTTAATCAATATCATATAAATGCAAATCATTAAAAAATTAATTTTCTTATTTACGTTTGCAGTATTAGTTTCTGCATGTGGATCAACAAACAAAATGACAGACCAGACGATGGTCGAAGAAGTAATTGTTGAAGAGACAGTTTTACCAGAAACGGTAGTCACTGCAAAAGCAGAAGAAAAAATTTACGAATTACCAAAGTATAACGAAAGCGCAACACGTCATTTCGATTTATTAGATACGAAATTAGATATCAAATTTGATTGGGCGAATCAGTATGTAATCGGAAAAGCAAATATTACATCTACACCACTATTTTACGCACAAAGTAAGATGATGTTAGATGCGGTAGGGTTTGACATTAAAGAAATAAAAGTCAATAACAGAGTTGCTACATATGATTACGATGGAAGAGATATTACGATCAATCTAGATCGTGAATATAAGCGTGGGGAAAAAGTAAATGTGTATATCGATTATATAGCAAAACCTAACGAAGCACCTATAGGAGGAAGCGCAGCAATTACTTCTGACAAAGGATTATTTTTTATTAATCCACTAGGTGAGGAGGCTGACAAGCCAATGCAAATCTGGACTCAAGGAGAGACAGAAAGTAATAGTAAATGGTTCCCTACTTTCGACAAGCCGAACGAACGTACGACACAAGAAATATCCCTTACAGTACAAGATAAGTACAAGACATTATCAAATGGGAAGAAGGTGTCTTCAAACAAAAATCCTGATGGAACACGTACTGATGTTTGGAAGCAAACAAAGCCACATGCACCATATTTGTTTTTTGTAGGCGTAGGAGATTTTGCGGAAGTAGAAGACTCATGGAATGGAATGCCATTGACTTATATGGTAGAGCATAAATATAAGGAACACGCAAAAGAAATTTTTGACCACACACCAGAGATGCTTTCTTTCTTCTCTGAAAAACTAGAGTATCCATACCCTTGGGATAAATACAGTCAAGTGATTATGAGAGATTATGTATCAGGTGCAATGGAGAATACTTCAGCGGTAATATTCGGTGAATTTGTACAGAAGACAGGAAGAGAACTAATAGACAATGATAACGATTATATCGTAGCGCATGAGATGATGCACCACTGGTTTGGTGATTTGGTTACCTGTGAGTCTTGGGCCAACTTAACCCTTAACGAAGGCTTCGCCAACTACTCAGAATACCTTTGGGCAGAGCACCATGATGGCGCAGAAGCTGCGGACTTTCACCGCGTCAATGAGCTGAGAGGGTACCTTGGATCCGCACGACAGCAAGGTACTCACCCTCTAATTCATTTTGGATATGATGACAAGGAGGAAATGTTTGATGCACACAGTTATAATAAAGGTGGATTGATATTGCATATGCTTCGTAACATTATTGGTGACGAAGCGTTCTTCGCTGGATGTAACAAGTATCTAAAAGACAATGAATACACAGCAGTAGAAGCTGATGAGCTGCGTATTGCTATGGAGGACATCACAGGCATGGACCTTAATTGGTTTTGGGATCAATGGTTTTTTGCGGCAGGTCATCCTGAATTAGAAGTGACACACACATATGATGCAGCAGACAAGACACTTATTCTAGATGTAATTCAAAAGCATGAACCAACAGATGAGATTCCAGCTATATTTGTATTGCCTATGACGGTAGATCTATATGATGAGAATGGTACCCTTTCTACATATAACGTAACGGTCAACAATAGAAATCAATCACTAGCATTAGAAAATGTAACATCTGCTCCTTCTGCCGTGGTGATGGATGGAACGGCTTCTACATTGATGACTATTGATCATGCTAAGACGGAAGTAGAATTAATGGCACAGGCAAAGTACGCAACTAAATTTTTACACGTTTATTCTGCGGTCAACAACCTTAAAGAAGATGCAAGTTTCGCTATACTTCAAGACGAGATGTTGGCATATCCACATTACTCAATTAGAGCGAAGGCAATAAAGGAAATGGATGTAACTAAAGTTGGAGCTTCTGATATATTAATAAAACTTGCGACTAATGACGAACACTCAAAAGTAAGAGCCGCAGCACTCAATGCGTTGGTAAATGTCGAAGGAACAGATTTAAATTTACTTGTATCTAAGATCATGAAAACTGAGCAAGCATATCCTGTGCTTGGTAAGGCAGTAGGTGCTCTTTACGATAGCAATCCCGAAAAGGCACTGGAGTATACTAAGATATTGGCAAAGGAAGACACTGAGATGTTAGTAGGATCTATAGCGGACATTTACGGCAAGACGGGAGATGCACAATATTTACCTTTCTTCGAGGACAAACTAGAGACCGTTGGTTTGTATTCTATGTTTGATTTCTATGGAAAATATTACAGTATGTTGAGCACGCAAGATGTACCAGCAATGCAAAAGGCTGCAGAGAAACTTGGATCTATCGCGGGTAACTTATCTACTAATATGTATCGAAAATTCGTGTCGATGAATACCCTAAATAGAATTAAAGGCGCAATGACTGAAAAGCAAAATGAGATGCCAAATGATACAAACATTTCTACCGCATTGGCGAAGATTAAAACGATCATGGATGACATTAAAAGTCGTGAAACTAATAAAATGTTAGTGGATAGATATAAAGGTTTCTAATAGATATAAATTTCTTTTAAATATTACCAGAGAGCTCAATCGTGAAAATGATAGGGCTCTTTTGGTTAAACGATTTCTTCTTACGTCGAATAATTTACTGCGACGTCGAATAAATTCAATGTGACACTAAGCTTGATCGTTCTATTTGACAGTAATGCAATAATTTCACTGACTACTTCAGTGATAGGCTAAAAATTAATTGCTTAGCAACACTAGAAAATTTTCGCACATTTTCAAATCGCCAGAATGGTACTACAATCCTGCCGCTTTACTAATTTCTAACATCTTCGTAATAGACGGAAGACCTTTCTTGATTACTTCATTAGAAAGGGTTACTTCAGGAAGATTATATTTCATAGTGAGATATAATTTTTCCATTGTGTTTCTCTTCATGAATGGACAATTATTACAAACACAAGTGTTGTTAGGGGGTGCTGGGATGAATGTTTTATCAGGGGATTTTAATTGCATTTGATGAAGGATGCCAGACTCAGTAGCTACGATAAATTCTTTAGAGTCATTCTCTTGAGTAAAATTAATGAGCTGACTTGTAGAGCCAATGAAATCAGCTTTGTCTAATATATGGGCCTCACATTCTGGATGTGCTATGAATTTAGCTTCTGGATGTCTGATTTGAAGTTTGGTGATTTTTTCATTTGAAAATATCTCATGTACCATGCAGGCACCATTCCAAAGTACAAGATCACGTCCAGTTTTTTTGATTAACCAAGCCCCTAAATTTTTATCTGGAGCGAATATGATTCCTTTATCCTTAGGAACACTTTCTACTATAGTCTTGGCATTAGTAGAGGTGCAGCACACATCTGTAAGTGTTTTGAGTTCGGCTGTACAGTTGATATAACTGATCACTACATGATCGGGATACTTAGCTTTAAATTTTTTAAATAAGTGTGGCGGACAACTATCAGCTAACGAGCATCCAGCCTTAAGATCTGGCAGTAATACCGTCTTTTTAGGGTTGAGCATTTTAGCAGTTTCAGCCATGAAGTGTACTCCTGCAAAGACAATTATATCAGCTTCGGTATTGGCAGCTTTTTGTGACAAGCCTAGGCTATCTCCAATATAGTCAGCTACATCTTGGATTTCAGACTCTTGGTAATAATGAGCCAGTATAATCATGTTTTTTTCTTTCTTGAGCTTATTGATTTCTGCCACCAAATCCAATGTAGGGTCTACTTCTAAATCTAGATATCCATTCTTGTGAAGATTTTCTTTTGCTATTGCCAATGCCGCTGTTGCCATATTATATTCGTTATGTTTTTTGTTGATTTTGTTGAAATGTTCCAAAAACTTTTGTTTCGCTATTTGAACGACATTGATTGCCAATAGTTCATCTTATTGTTTTCCATAGCTAGGGCTATGAAACCTAAAAAGTGATTCATCTCGTGGACCAATCGCAATCTAAAAGTAAAGGTATTGATTATTAAACACAATATGAGACTGATAGATTTCAGTCTTATTTAACATCTCTAACAGCACTGTTTATATATCGACGCTTGACCATCTAGAATGAATTAAAAATCCGTTAATCAATTGTATCTTAAAATTCCCAACCCTTTATGGGTTCTGTTTTATACTTCTTCTTAGTTTCCATTCTTTGCTTTTGTCTTTCTAATATCAGAAAACCTAAGGCTTCCGCTGCACTAAGCGGGTTTCCTGGCATCAGCGCTGCATTAATCTTGTGCTCTAATACATCGAGTCTGTAGAGATAGCTCATCAATAGATCCTTATCACACCTGAGCATCCAAGTCACTCTATCTACTATAGCGTTAAGTAACTCTTGTTCATCTGCTTCTTGGCGTACTTCCACACCGATATCTTTTTGTACTAATCCAGATATTACTTCTATTTCTTTCATTCAATGAAGCTTAGTAGGTCATTTATATATTTACGAGTATTGGATAGACGAGGCACTTTGACTTGAGCACTTATTCTCCCTTTAGATTTAAGCCAATTATGAAATGATCCGTTCGGCAAAGAGTCGATTTTTAATTGACCGAGGGCCATATTTTTATATCTTTTTGCTTCATAGTCTGAGTTGATGTCCTGCAGCTTATGATCTAGTATTGCTTCAAACTCAGATATAGACTTAGGTTCCACATCAAACTCTATCAACCATTGATGGCCTCCTTTACCCGGTTCTGTCATGTAGATAGGACCAACCGTATATTCTTTTACTACCGCTTTTGTCGCAAGACATGTTTCGGCGATCGCTTGGTCTGTATTTCCAACCATTACTTCTTCACCGAATACATTTATATAATGCTGAGTACGGCCTATCACCTTGATTCGATAAGGGCTAGTGCTTACGAATTGTACGGTATCACCAATCATATATCTCCACAAACCAGCAAAAGTAGAGATCAACATAGCATACTTTTCACCTTTTTCTACTTGGTCTAGTCGTAGTATGTTTGGACTTTTATGGTCTATCTCGATGATGTGCACGAATTCATAGTATACACCATGGTCAGTTAATAATAACATGCCGTCTTCAGCTGTGTCTTGTATACTGAAGTACCCTTCAGAGGCATTGTATATCTCCATGTAATCAAAATCATCGGTAGGTAACAACGTTCTAAATTGTTCCCTATAGGGCTCAAATCCTACTCCACCATGCATATAGGTACGTAAGTTAGGCCAGATCTCTAACAGGTTCGCCTTTCCAGTAATCTCTAGTACTCTTTGGAAAAGTACAAGGTTCCATGTAGGAACTCCTGCGATCATTACGATATTGGCCTTAGAAGCTTTCTGTGCTATGAGTTCAATTTTTTCTTCCCAGTTAGGCATGAGAGCGGTTTCAAAATCCGGACAATAAAATGGACGACCAGTTCCTGGCATAGTATGAAGCATGATTGCAGATACATCGCCCACTATACTCTGCTTGTAATTTGTATAAGGCTCTAGAGATCCACCTAATATCAGATTTTTATGTTGAAAACTCTGAGCTGTCGGTCTGCGATCATATACAGTAGCCATAGATTCCCAGCTAGATGCTATAAGGTTACTATGTAGCATTTTCCGATTGATAGGAAGGTACTTACTCTTACCACTAGTAGTGCCAGCAGATTTCGCGAAGTATTCGGTGGTGCCGGGTGTTAGTACATTAACTTCACCGTGCAGCATTTTGTTGATATATGGTTGTATGGACTCATAGTTGCTTATTGGCAATGCGTCACCAATCTCATTCGCTTTAGATAATTGAGTCAATTGGTGTTCTTTACCCCAGCGGGTATTTTTATTCTGCTGAATGAGAGTTTTGAGCAGATTTTTCTGAAGTTCGGGGGATTGTGCACGGATACGCTCTATCCTTTTAAATCTCAGTTTGAGATATGTTTTTATAATAGCGTTGGATAGTTGGTAGAGCATCGGACGTAAAGGTAATGTATTAGGAATAGACTTGAATAAAGTTGGAGTTTGACTTACGATAAGCAACATTAAAAAGTTCTTCTTAATGCCAACCAACAAACTACTCATTGAAAATCAGCCCAATACACATGTGGTTGATTCTAATTGAAGCACATTAAAAAGCAATAATTTCTTCTCTAAAATAAAGGCTATATTTAAAATTGTGCGAAATTCATACTGTTTATCAGGCAGTTATGAAATGTTTTTATGAAAATAACTTAACAAAGCTTGCATTATAAGAATAGGAAAATTACATTTGCAGCCGCTTAGTAAAACAGGCGTTTTTTTTAGAAATTATTTAATTCATTATTTAAGATATATAACTGTGGATACATTAAGTTATAAAACAATATCAGCAAATAAGCAAACGGTAACGCACGCTTGGCACGTAATCGATGGCGATGGAGCTGTCGTAGGAAGAGCAGCAACCCATATAGCTACAATGCTGAGAGGTAAGCACAAGCCATCATATACTCCTCACGTAGATACTGGAGATTATGTGATCGTTCTTAATGCTGAGAAGATGAGGTTTACTGGTGCAAAGCTTGATGACAAGCAATACATCACTTACTCAGGTTACCAAAGTGGACAGAAGAGAAAGACTGCTAAGCAAGTTTTTGACTCTAAACCATGTATGATCATAGAAAGTGCCGTAAGAGGTATGCTACCAAAGAATAAATTAGGTAGAGCTATGATTAAAAAACTATTCGTATATGAAGGTGACCAGCACCCACACGCTGCTCAGAAGCCTATAAAATTTGAACTATAAGATATGGAAACTATAAACGCAATCGGCAGAAGAAAGGCATCTGTAGCTAGAGTATATCTTACCAAGGGAGGTGGAAACATCACTATCAATGGTAAGGATTTAAGTAACTACTTTCCTATGCAGAATATACAGAATAGTGTAACAGAGCCTTTAAAAGTATCTGAACTAGAAAAACAATACGACATCAAAATTAATGTGTCTGGAGGAGGATTTAAAGGTCAAGCAGAAGCTATAAGACTAGGAATATCAAGAGCACTTGTGAAAATCGATGAAGAAAATAAACCAGCTCTCAAAGCGAAGAAATTCCTTACTAGAGACGCAAGAGAAGTAGAGAGAAAGAAATATGGTAAACCAAAGGCAAGAAAGAGCTTCCAGTTCTCAAAGCGTTAGAATTACTATTACCATTATTTTTTATTAAAAGTTTCAACAGGAATAACAATGAAATTACCATCATATAACGAACTACTGGAAGCTGGAGTACACTACGGACACTTAAAGAGAAAGTGGAATCCAAAAATGCTTCCTTATATCTTCATGGAGAGAAAAGGTATCCATATCATCGACCTTAACAGAACATCTGAGCGTCTTGAAGCAACGGGTGCTGCTATGAAGCAAATTGCTAAGTCAGGAAGAAAAATCCTTTTCGTAGCAACTAAAAAACAAGCAAAAGACATCGTAGCTAACGCAGCGAAAGAAGTGAACATGCCTTATGTAACCGAAAGATGGTTAGGAGGTATGATGACTAACTTTCAAACGATACGTAAGTCTATAAAAAAGATGAACTCTATTGATGCTATGTTAGCAGATGGATCTCTGAGTTCAATAAACAAGAAAGAGAAATTAACTCTGACTAGAGAACGTAACAAACTTGAAAAAGTACTTGGAGGTGTTGCTAATATTAATAGACTGCCAACAGCTGTATTTGTAATTGATATCACTCACGAGCACATCGCTATTAAAGAAGCTAAGAAGTTAGGCATGAAGACTTTTGCAGTGGTAGATACTAACTCTAATCCTAATGATGTGGACTTCCCTATACCAGGTAACGATGATGCATCTAAATCAGTTAAGCTTATCTGTGATTACCTAGTAGGAATGATCAAAGAAGGTTTCACTGAGAAGGGAGTTGAAAAGGAAGCAGCAGATAAAGCAGCAGAAATAGCTAAAGCAGCAGCAGACAAAGCAGCAGCAGATAAAGCAGCAGAAGCTAAGGCAGCAGCAGAGGTAAAGTCAGCGGAAAGAGCAGCAGCGAAAGCAGCGAAAGCAGCGAAAGCAGCGGCTCAAGAGGCTCCAGCAACGGATGAGCCAGCCGCTGAGTAATCTAAGCAACCAATTTTTATAGATGTAACTATTGAAATATAAAGTTTAACATCTATGTTATTAACAATTTTTACAAACACTATTAATACAATATATATATGAGCGCAATATCAGCGAAGGACGTTAAAAAACTAAGAGACGTCACAGGTGCAGGTATGATGGACTGTAAAAAAGCTCTT
>Ga0228619_1001308_pt1 | contig 10896 bp, 10 predicted proteins | sample 22DmetaG_FD_190065 | JGI IMG/M metagenome (GOLD analysis project Ga0228619, IMG submission 190065) | Seawater microbial communities from Monterey Bay, California, United States - 22D | ecosystem: Environmental > Aquatic > Marine > Coastal | place: USA: California | collected 2016-10-12 | reverse complement strand
AGTGGGTAAGCTTTATATTCGCTTTTAGTTACACCGACTTATCTTGATTTGTGCTGAGACTATACCCTGATATACACAGAAAAATAACGGTTAAATAATTGATTTTAAACGGAATTATTGAGTTATCCACAAAATAGTGGTGGCTTAATAATAATAACAATACTAATACTCTATAACTATAGATATGAAATTTTCGACTTCCAGAGAAGAATTACTTAAGCCGATACAGCTGATTATTGGAGCTGTTGAACGTCGTCAGACGATGCCTATTCTATCAAATCTACTGCTACGCAATGTCGATGGGAATTTAGTTATCACTGCGACAGATCTAGAATTAGAACTATCTGCTACTTTGGCTGTAGCAGTCGAAGGGGACGATATTACTGTTCCTGGTAGAAAGTTTTTAGATATCTGTAAGTCATTAAGTGAAAGCAATGAGATTAAATTCTCTAGTGTTGGTGAAAAAGCAGAAGTAAGGGCAGGTAAAAGTCGTTTTTCTTTGGCCACCTTACCCGCAAATGATTTTCCATTAGTTGACGCCTTAGAGATTGAAGATTCAGTATTAGTTGCGAAGGAAGATTTGTTGCGATTAATGGAACAGACCTCCTTTGCAATGGCACAGCAGGATGTTCGTTACTATTTGAACGGTCTCTTATTTGAGACTCAAGCTGCAACCTTACGATCCGTTGCAACAGATGGACACCGTTTAGCCTTATCCTCAGTTGAGCTTGCCAGTGAAGGGAATGAGCAACAGGTAATTGTTCCACGGAAAGCAGTAGGTGAGTTAATGCGTATTTTAAATGCGCATAATGACAGCATTGACATTGCACTTTCTGGGAATCACTTATTAGCCAAGATCGGAGACATTCGCTTCGTAACCAAGCTAATTGACGGCAAGTTTCCAGATTATCAGCGTGTGGTCCCACAGAATCACCAATACATTGCAGTAGTAGACCGGGAAGTAGCGAAGGCCTCTTTAATGCGTGCATCGATCTTAAGTAATGAAAAATATCGGGGTATTCGACTGAGTTTTTCTAATAACACTTTAATGATTCAAGCGCATAACCCAGAGCAAGAAGAAGCTCAGGATGAGATTGAAATCGAATATAACGGTCCTGAAATCGAGATTGGTTTCAATGTTAGTTATCTATTGGATGTACTTAATATATTGAATACCAATGATGTGCACTTTTACTTACAGGATTCAAACAACTCTCTATTGATTCAAGCACCGACTACGGATCAAGCTCAGTTTGTTGTTATGCCGATGCGTCTTTAGTTAAGACATGCATCTTAGTCAGATAACACTCCAAAACCTGCGATGCTTTAACGACCTGACACTTGATCTGGAACCTGGAATATCGGTTTTTTACGGTCAAAACGGGGCGGGTAAAACCAGTATTTTAGAAGCAATCGATTTCCTCAGTCGTGGTAAAAGTTTTCGTGGTGCACAATTCAGCGATATGGTGCAGCATGACCAGCAAAAGGTCATGGTTACCGCTCAATTGCAACAGGATGATGGTAGTGCCGATCGCCTAGGCGTATTACGCGATTCAAAAGACACACAGATTAAGTGTAACGGCCAAGTGGTAAAGCGTTGGTCTGAGCTAGCGCAGCGACTACCTGTGTTAGCGATTCATCCAGAATCTTTCCAATTAGTCATGGGTGGTCCTGCAGAACGCCGTAAGTTCTTAGATTGGGGTATGTTCCACGTGGAACCTGAGTACCGAAGACACCTGCAGATCTATAGCAAAGCCTTAGCGCAACGAAATTTATGTTTGAAAGAACAGATGGATGCGAGTCCTTGGAATAGACCGATGGCAGAGAGCGGCGAGCGTATCGATGCCTACCGACGTCATTATTGTGAGGAATTAACCCCGTTAGTGAATTATATCTGTGATGAATTAGCCTTGGGTGCTGAGATCGATCTACAGTACCAAGGGGGGTGGAAGGAAGGTAAACCTTTAGCAGAGCAATTACAGCTAGAGTTACAGCAACAACCACTACCTAATTTTAGCGGTGTTGGGCCACATCGCGCAGAGCTACAGATTTACTGGCAAGGCCGTAAATTTTCTAAAAGTAGCTCTCGTGGGCAACAAAAGATATTAGCTGTCGCTATGCGATTAGCGCAGTCATTGTATTTATATGAGACGCAAGAACGCACAACATTGTATTTAGTGGATGAACTGCCTGCTGAGTTAGATACGCTTCGCTGTGAACGAATCTTGTCGATGTTACAAGAACTAGATAGTCAGACCTTAATCACTACGGTTAGTGCAGAATCTGTTAAATACCCTAGTTTAGATGCCGTTAATTGGTTCCACGTGGAACATCAACAGGTTAAAGCAGTGCTATAATAATGCTTTAGGAGCAGCTGAATAATTATGAGTTACGATTCCAGTAATATCCAAGTCCTTAAAGGTTTAGAGGCGGTACGCAAACGTCCTGGTATGTATATCGGTGATACCGATGACGGTACCGGTTTGCATCATATGGTATTTGAGGTGGTCGATAACTCTATTGACGAAGCGCTCGCCGGCCATTGTTCTACAATTAAAGTAGAAATAGAAACGGATGACTCGGTTACGGTTTCTGATGATGGGCGTGGTATCCCAACGGATCTTCATGAGGAAGAAGGTCGATCAGCAGCCGAAGTCATTATGACGGTATTACATGCCGGTGGTAAGTTTGACGATAATTCCTACAAAGTATCAGGCGGCCTACATGGTGTTGGTATTTCAGTAGTAAATGCTCTATCAGAACAGCTCCTGTTAACAGTCTACCGTATGGGTAAGGTGCATGAGCAGGAATACCGTATGGGAGAGCCACTTCAACCCTTGGCGGTGACAGGGGATACAGAACGCACAGGTACCCTAGTTCGGTTTAAGCCAAGCAAAGAAGTTTTTGGCGATACTAACTTTCATTACGAAATCTTAGCTAAACGGCTACGTGAACTGTCTTTTTTGAATTCCGGTGTATCGATTGAATTAGTTGATTACCGCAGTGGTAAAAAGGATCTATTCGTCTATGAGGGCGGCATTAGCGCCTTTGTAACACACTTAAATAGCAAAAAGACCCCAATACACCCATCAGTTCTATACGTGCGTAAGACGCGCGATGAAGTGGAAGTGGAAGTGGCGATGCAATGGAATGATTCTTACCAAGAAAGCATCTTTTGTTTTACCAATAATATTCCTCAACGCGATGGCGGTACTCACCTAGCGGGTTTTCGTGGTGCTTTAACCCGTAGTCTCAACCAATTTATAGAGAAAGAAGGGCATAACAAGAAGGCCAAGATGGCGTTAACCGGTGACGATACTCGTGAAGGTCTGACCTCTGTGCTCTCAGTTAAGGTACCAGACCCTAAGTTTTCATCACAAACTAAAGACAAGCTGGTTTCATCTGAAGTGAAACCGATTGTAGAGGCCATTGTTGCTGAAATAGTGCAAGAATTCCTGATTGAAAACCCGAGTGAAGCCAAGGTTATCGTTAATAAGATTATCGATTCCGCTAGAGCCCGTGACGCAGCACGCAAGGCCCGTGAGATGACACGCCGCAAAGGCGCCTTAGATATTGCTGGTTTACCGGGTAAATTAGCCGATTGTCAGGAGAAAGATCCTGCTGAGTCTGAATTATTCTTAGTCGAGGGAGACTCTGCTGGAGGCTCTGCTAAACAGGGCCGTGATCGCCGCACTCAGGCTATCTTACCGTTGAAAGGAAAGATCTTAAACGTTGAGAAGGCCCGCTTTGATAAGATGTTGTCATCGGCTGAAGTAGGTACGCTGATTACTGCATTAGGCTGTGGTATTGGTAAAGATGAATTTAATATAGAGAAGCTGCGTTATCACCGCATTATCATCATGACCGATGCGGACGTTGATGGCTCTCACATTCGCACGTTATTACTTACCTTTTTCTATCGCCAAATGCCGGAATTAATTGAGAAAGGCTATATTTATATAGGTCAACCACCTCTGTATAAAGTTAAAAAAGGCAAACAAGAAACCTATGTCAAAGATGAGACTGAATTGAGTCTCTATTTACTACAGCTTGCGATTGAAAATGCAGAGCTACACGTGAATGACAATACACCACCAATTCAGGCGGCGGCACTTGAGACATTAGCAAAAGAATACATGGCAGCCGTGGCGGTAGTGAATCGCTTGTCACAAATGCATGATGCAGGCATCTTAAGCGCAATGCTGAAGCAACCATTGATAGCAGACAATGTAACTGCAGATAGTGCAGATTTGTTTGAAGCATGGTTACCTGATTTACTTGCGGTGATAAATCAACAGCAACCCGCCGGTACACGCTATACCGCTAATTTAGAATGGTCGGGTAGTGAGCCGAAGGTGAGCTTTCAAAAATTAGTACATGGCTTGGCTACAGATGATAGTTACAACCTAGCTTTCTTTAACGGCGCTGATTATAAATTACTGCAATCGATCGCACAGAACACGAATGCCTTAATGGAGACCGGTGCTTACATTAAGCGTGGCGAGAAGAAAAAAGAAGTCAGCCAATTTTCAGAAGTGATGCAGTGGTTGATGGAAGAAGCAAAGAAAGGCCAAAGTATTCAGCGTTATAAAGGACTGGGTGAAATGAATCCTAGCCAATTGTGGGAAACCACTATGGATCCAGAGACACGTTTAATGGTTCAGGTGAAGGTTGAAGATGTGGTTGCTGCAGATGATGTGTTTTCTACATTAATGGGTGATCAGGTTGAGCCTAGACGTGAGTTCATTGAGGCTAATGCCTTAACTGCAACTAACATCGACGTTTAAGCAGGGTATTGTTAAAACCCTGCTACCCAACAGCTTGAGATAAAAACGAGCCGATAACATCATGCAAATAGCTAGCTGGAATGTAAATTCACTACGTGTGCGTCTACCTCAAGTATTAACCTGGTTAGAAGAAAACCCAGTAGACGTACTCGCAATACAAGAAACAAAGACGCAAGACCCAGTATTTCCATTAGAAGAAATTCTTGATGCTGGTTATCGCGTTGTATTCTCCGGACAGAAGACCTACAACGGCGTCGCTATACTGGCAAAACAAAAGCCAGAAGATGTTGTTACTGATATTCCACAACTTGATGACCCCCAGCGGCGCATACTAGCTGCAACAATTTCAGGTGTTCGCATCATCAATCTTTATGTCGTGAATGGTTCTGAAGTAGGTAGTGAGAAATATGCTTATAAATTGGATTGGCTAGAAAAGGTCACTGCCTTTATTGCAGAAGAAAAAAGCCGGCATGAACAAGTGGTTGTGCTAGGTGATTTTAATATTGCCCCAGATGAGCGTGATGTACATGACCCAGAAAAATGGAATGAAAATATAATTCTTTGTAGTCAGCCAGAGCGTTCAGCCCTAGAGAAATTATGTGCGCTTGGGTTCAGTGATACCTTTCGTCAATTTGAGCAAGAAGAGGCTAGTTTTAGTTGGTGGGACTACCGCAGTGGTGGATTTCCTAGGAATCAAGGCTTACGCATTGATTTGATACTCGCCAGTGCAGCATTAAGTGCTGCCTGTAGTTTTAGCCAGATAGATAAGACACCTCGCGCCTGGGAGCGTCCATCTGACCATGCGCCGGTGATTGCAGAGTTTAAAATATAGTACTTTTTCAAAAGTTTAGCTGAGTAGGATCTTGTTTGTACTAAAGGCATAGTTCAGACTATTAATGGTTCTATCAAGAAATCTTACATTGAGAGGTTCTAGTTATGCGTCATATCATGGTGTTAAATGCTAAGGGCGGTTCAGGTAAAACAACCTTGGCAACTAATTTAGCAAGCTACTTCGCTAGTCAGCAAAATAATGTAGCTTTGGTTGACTACGATCCACAGGCGAGTAGTTTAGCTTGGCTAAATGAACGTTCTTCTGCACGTCCACCAATAACAGGCATTGCTGGCTATCAACGTAATGCAGGCAGAGTGAAGCGTCAAACCGATATCGTCATACTGGATGCGCCCGCCGCTGTACATGGTGCGGAACTGACTACCTTGGTACGAAAAGCAGAGACCATACTGATCCCCGTATTACCATCGCCGATTGATATGCGAGCAGCTAGTAACTTCATTAAAGAAATTAAAAGCTGCGCACCAGTAGCACAAAAAAAAGCTAAGATCGCGTTGATTGCTAATCGTTGCCGTAGCATTACTAATATCAGTGCTGAGCTTGAAGAGTTTCTCAGTAAACAAAAGATACCGTTTCTAACGACGTTACGAGATAGCCAAAATTATGTCCGTGCAGCTGATCGTGGCTTGGGTATCTTTGAGCTAGGTCCAGCAGCAAGTGCAATGGATAGAGAACAATGGCAGCCTATTTTAAAGTGGCTGAAAAGTAAGCGTAGCCAGGTTTAAGCGCTGTTATTATTTAGTAAGTTATAAAGAGAAATTTATGAAGTGTGGCTATTCCCTGTTAGTTGTAGTGTTGTGTCTACAGGTAGTATTTGCTAATGATCGTGATATATTTTTATTGAAACCAGTAGTAACAAAATTGTATATGCCAGCCACATCAAAAGCTGAAAAATTTCAAATAACACACGTCATCGTAGAAAAAGCGGCGCGTAAACTTTTTTTAATGGGTGGGTCTACCACCTTACGAGAATACCGGATTGCTTTAGGTAAAAACCCGCTGGGGCAGAAACAGCAAGAAGGTGACTCTAGAACTCCAGAAGGTGACTATATTTTGGATTGGCGAAACCCAGCTAGCCGGTTCTTTCGTTCACTGCATGTTTCTTACCCAACTCCAGAACAGTTGCGTACAGCAAAGCGCTCAGGTATTGATCCAGGAGGTGAAATTATGATTCACGGCCAACCTAGTAGTTGGGTGGAGCGAATTCATTTAGGTTTTGATCAGTTTGACTGGACCGATGGTTGCATTGCTGTTGAGAACCAAGACATGTTAGAAATTTGGTCGATGGTTGCCGATGGTACTCCGATCACAATTAAGCCCTAATTTATTTCTGTGTGCCGCTCACGAGTGCTTAACCATAGAGCTAATAAAATGGCAGGTAAGCCTAGCCCTGCAGAATAAATAAAGAACATTAAATAACCCATCGCATCAACTACCTCGCCAGCAAACCCACCTATAAATTTAGCCGGCAATAACATCACTGAGCTAAGTAGTGCATATTGTGTAGCGGTGTAGAGACGGTTGGTTAGTCCAGATAAGTAGGCGATGAACACAGTGCCAGCAATACCCCCACTGATATTATCGGCAGTAATGACACTGGCTAATAACATGGTGCTGGGAGCCTTGGTCGCTAGTACAGCAAATACCAGATTAGTGATCACAACCAATATACTGGAAACAATCAACATAGGTAAAATCTTGAAGCGTGTGACTAACAGGCCGCCAAGCAAGGCGCCAAAAATAGTCATGCCCACACCAAAAGTTTTTGAGACTAAGCCAACCTGTAATTCGGTATAACCCATATCGGCATAAAAAGGCCCTGTCATCACACCCATGGTGATATCACTTAGGCGGAAACAACCGATGAAAATTAACAGTACTAGACCAAACCAGCCGTTACGATAAAAGAAATCAGCAAAGGGCTGTGCTACTGCAATACGTAACCACTGGGCACAACGTCGAATCCGTCCGACGGTAGCACTAGTACGATCACTGATATTAGCTTGTTCTGGTTCACTCACTAGTAAAGTAGTGACTACACCAATTAACATAAAGCCTGCCATCATTTGATAGGCGATAGACCAGCCATAGAAATAGGCCAATGAAAAAGCACCACCACCAGCCAAGATCATGCCCAGGCGATAACCGAGTTGATAACTGGCCGCCATTGCGGCCTGTTCTTCTACTGGAGCAGATTCAATACGCCAGGCGTCCAAAGCAATATCTTGTGTTGCAGAGGAAAAGGCAACAACCAAAGCCAACAGAATTAATTGCTCTAGGTGTTGTTGAGGATCAACACTACCCATAGCAAAGAGGCTGAGTAAAACACCACATTGTGCCAACAACAACCAACTCCGGCGCTGACCAAATAATCTTGCCAGTAGGGGTAGCCTTAAATGATCGACCAACGGTGCCCAGAGGAACTTAAGACCATAAAATAAAGCGACCCAAGAAATGAAGCCAATAGTCGTGCGATCAATACCTTCTTTACGCAACCAAAAAGACAGCGTACCAAAGACTAGTAATAGTGGTAGACCAGCAGAAAAGCCAAGAGCTAACATGGCTAGGATGCGTTTTTGCCAGTAGACCTTAAAAGTTGAAATTAATGTATTCATCTAATTATTTAACCGATAGCTAATGATAAGTGGTGCATGATCTGAAAAGCGTTGATCTTTGTAGATCTCTGCATCACTCGCAAGGCCACTGAATTCTGCTGAAGCAATATGGTAGTCAATACGCCAGCCGACATTATTAGCCCACGATTGGCCACGATTAGACCACCAAGTATATTGATCGGCTTGATCATTAATTTCTCGGAAAACGTCGATATAACCTTGCTGATTAAATAGCTCATCCAGCCAAGCTCGTTCTTCAGGTAAAAAGCCAGAATTTTTGCGATTACCACGCCAATTCTTAAGGTCTATTTCTTTGTGTGCAATATTCCAGTCACCACAAATAATATATGGCTTCTTACGCCGTTTTAAATTTTTGAGATGCGGCATAAAGATATCCATAAAACGAAACTTAGCCGCTTGGCGTTCATCACTGGATGAGCCTGAAGGCGCATACAAAGAAACGACAGCAAAGCGTTCAAACTGTAGTTCTAAGTAGCGACCTTCATTATCAAATTCTTCCACACCTAGTTTAGGTATCACCTTAAGTGGCTTTTCTCGACTGTATACGGCAACACCGCTATAGCCTTTTTTGATCGCATCAACGTAATAACAATAATAGCCTTCAGGTTGATATTGAGGGTCATCTCGTAGCTGATCAAATTGAGCCTTGGTCTCTTGAATACAAACGACGTCGGCATTTTGTGCTGCCAGCCACTGAAAAAAACCTTTTCTTGCTGCAGCTCGAATACCATTGGCATTAAGTGAAATTATTTTTATTTTTTTAGGCACGGCGCTAGCTTCTATATAGGAGAATGTAAGGAAATTCGTTTAAACTATGTGTTTATTTTAACATGCACCCTAATAACTATCATCACAGTATAGGCACTATGGAAACCTCAAAATTCGTTGAATTCGCTATGCATAGCGAGGCATTACAATTTGGACAATTCACTCTCAAGTCAGGGCGCATCAGTCCGTACTTTTTCAATGCAGGTAAATTTAATACGGGTGAACACTTAGCTGTATTAGGCGAATTTTATGCACAACGCTTGATTGATTCAGGTATCGACTTCGATATGTTATTTGGCCCTGCTTATAAGGGAATACCACTAGCAACTGCAATTTCAGTTTCTCTACATCAGCAGCATCAGCGCTCTGTAGCGGTCGCCTTTAATCGCAAGGAGGCAAAGACACATGGTGAGGCCGGTCTTTTAATTGGTGCCCCCTTAGCAGGTAAAATAGTGATCACCGATGATGTGATTACAGCGGGTACTGCTATCCGTGAGAGTTTTGACATCATTAAGGATTCCGATGCTGAAGTGGTTGCTGTAATCGTCGCTTTAGACCGTCAGGAAAAAGGTCCAAATGGCGCCAGTGCTATTCAAGAAATAGAACAGCAGTTTCAGATTCCAGTGTTGGCAATTGCCGGATTAAACGACCTGCTTAGTTACGTGCAGACGAACATGGCAGAACAACAGCAGGCATTGACAGAATACCGTAATCAATACGGGGTTTAATATCACTTAAACGCTATCAAATAGGCGTTTCGCTGCGGTATTAACTGTCTTTTTTAGCCAGAATAGTTGGCAGGGGGAACAAGCCTATGCCACAACTGAAAGCAACACTTGCGTGCCCGTACTGTCATCATCGTCAAGAACTTATGATGCTAACTGATGCCTGCCTGTTTTTTTGGCCCTGTGAACGTTGCGAACAAATGATCAAGCCATTACCGGGTGACTGCTGTGTATTTTGCTCTTACAGTGATCAAAAATGTCCACCTGAACAGTGATGTAGTCGTTAGCGCTGGATCAATGTGCCAATACCAGCAGCCGTTAACAGTTCCAGTAATACGGCGTGTTCTATGCGGCCATCGATAATATGGGCGCTATGCACTCCCGAGCTAAGCGCATCGAGGGCGCAGCGTACCTTGGGTAGCATGCCACCATAAATGACTTTTTCTGTGATCAAGTCTTCGACTGCATCTGGGGATAGACCAGTCAGTAAGGAATCACCATCCATCACACCAGCGGTATTGGTTAACAAGATTAGTTTTTCACTTTCCATCACTGCAGCAATACTGGCAGCGACAGAATCAGCATTAATATTATAGGTTTCACCTTTAGAGCCAACACCAATAGGTGCAATAACTGGAATGATGTCGCTACGTAAAAAGGTATGTAAGACATTTGGGTTAATGCCGGTCACCTTGCCTACATGACCTAGGTCAATAATCTCTGAGGCATTTACTTCTGGTGTATCGCTAGTAACTTTGAGTTGTTTGGCAGAGATCAAATTAGCATCTTTGCCTGAAAGCCCAACAGCCTGTCCACCGTGCTGATTGATCAGATGCACAATTTCTTTATTTACCTGCCCACCCAAAACCATTTCAACCACATCCATGGTTTCTTGGTCAGTCACACGCATACCATCGATAAACTTAGATTCTTTACCGAGTTTCTGTAGGACGGTCCCAATTTGTGGGCCGCCACCATGCACGATAACAGGCTGCATACCGACCTGTTTTAGCAAGACAATATCATTCGCAAAACTTTGTTTGAGACGCTCTTCAGTCATTGCGTTGCCACCATACTTGATGACAATGGTTTTACCAGCAAAGCGCTGGATATAAGGCAGGGCCTCGCTT
>Ga0228619_1001268_pt1 | contig 11071 bp, 13 predicted proteins | sample 22DmetaG_FD_190065 | JGI IMG/M metagenome (GOLD analysis project Ga0228619, IMG submission 190065) | Seawater microbial communities from Monterey Bay, California, United States - 22D | ecosystem: Environmental > Aquatic > Marine > Coastal | place: USA: California | collected 2016-10-12 | reverse complement strand
TCACTGGATTGATGACAGCCCTAACACATGTCGCCACCCGTAAAACCCATACCAATGTACTCATGCATCTGCAAGGCTATTTAAAAAAAGTCTTATCGTCAGATGAAAAACAAGAACTTGCCAAAATCATCGAACAATACCGCATAGATCAAGTCCCACTCATTGTGCCCATCACATTACTAAAGCACCATTTTGCTAACCACCCAGATCCCTACATTAGCAAACAAGCTTATTTACAGCCTTATCCTGAAGATCTAAGCCTTAGAAATCGTATTTAAAATCATATCGAGAAAAACCAATATAGCCGCCGACTTTCAGGAGATTCAAACGTCAGCCGGCGACCATATCAGAAAAGAGAGACAGTTAAATGTAATCTTAATAGATTTAAGATCCTGCGCCCACAGTCTCTTAAACCCAATTACGCATAACTATTCTTACCAATGTCTTGCAAATTGAATTAATCGAAAGCCTAATCGCACTTTATCTGAACAGGAAAAAGATTGATAAGACTTATATTCGCCTATTAATATCCTCGACCCACAATAACGAGACAGGCCCTAATCTACACAACTCAAAGCTTAATTGCAAATAAGAATCGTTATTATTCATGAAAATATCCCTGACCCAATTAAAAAGCCATCTATGAAATGGCTTTTTAATATGTGCTAAGGTGCTTAGAAGATATCTGCGCTATTTTTGGCCTGCCTTCGCCCATGTATCTCGTAAAGTAATTGTCCGATTAAAGACTAATTTTTCAGACGAACTCAACGCGCTATCAACACAAAAATAACCTTCACGTTCAAATTGATAAACCTGAGAACCTTCAGCTTCGGCCAAACTTGGTTCAACAATACTTCGAGTCAACGTCACCAATGAGTCAGGGTTTAAATGCGCGGTAAAATCTTCAATCTCTTTATCTGTATCGGGGTGAGGATGATTGAATAAACGATCAAATAACCGCACTTCAGCGGGTAAGCCGTACTCAGCAGACACCCAATGAATCACACCTTTTACCTTCCGACCTTCAGGGTTTGCTCCTAACGTTGTAGGATCATAGCTACAACGCAACTCAATAATCTCATCTGCATCATCCTTAAGCACTTCATCACAACGAATGACATAGGCATTGCGTAAACGCACCTCTTTATCTTTTACCAAACGCTTAAATTTGTTATTTGCTTCTTCCTTAAAATCCGCCTTATCGATGTATAGCGTTTGCGTAAAAGGAACCTCACGTGTGCCCATCATTTCATCCTGAGGATGGTTCGGTGCAGTCAGCTGCTCCGTTTGCCCCTCAGGGTAATTGGTAATGACGACTTTGAGAGGATTCAAAACAGCCATTGCACGTGGTGCCTTTTCATTTAAATTTTCACGGATACAACTCTCTAAAATATCCATTTCAACCGAGTTATCTGCTTTCGTCACACCAATACGAGTGCAAAACTCACGTATCGCTGCAGCAGGGTAACCGCGACGACGCATACCCGAAATCGTTGGCATTCTCGGGTCACTCCAGCCATCGACCAAAGCATCTTCCACTAACCGCGTTAATTTACGTTTACTGGTAATCGCATACTGTAAGTTAAGCCGTGAAAACTCAATTTGTTGAGGGTGATGCTGTGTTTTTAAGGTATCCAAAAACCAATCGTATAAAGGACGGTGATCTTCAAACTCCAAAGTACACACCGAATGCGTCACACCTTCAATCGCGTCGGAAACACAATGGGCATAGTCATACATTGGATAAATCGACCATGCATCACCCGTTTGATGATGCACCACATCACGACGAATACGATAGATCGCAGGATCGCGTAAATTAATATTCGGTGATGCCATATCGATTTTGGCTCGAAGCACACGAGAACCATCTTCAAACTCGCCCGTTTGCATCCGCTTAAATAAATCTAAGTTCTCTTCGACACTCCGGTTACGATAAGGACTATCCTTACCCGGTTCCGTTAACGTACCGCGATATTCACGCGTTTCTTCTGCAGACAAATCACATACATACGCATCACCTTGCTCAATCAATTGCACTGCATATTGATACAGTTGCTCGAAATAGCCAGAGGCATAATACAAATGGTCATCAAATCCAAACCCTAACCAAAGTACATCTTCTTTGATCGCCTCAACAAACTCAGCTTCCTCTTTCTGAGGATTGGTATCATCAAAGCGCAAAGTACAGACACCGTTATAATCCAATGCCAGACCAAAGTTTAAGCAAATCGACTTAGCATGCCCGATATGTAAATAGCCATTTGGCTCAGGAGGAAATCGTGTCTGAACACGTCCGTCATGCTTATTCGATGCCATATCAGCATCAATAATATATCGGATAAAATTGCTTGGCTTCGTGTCAGCTGTTTCGCTCATTGTGTTCTCATCAAATAATTCAGTGTTTAGTCGAATTGGTGACCAATTCGCAATCAAGCCATACAGGATAAGGACTTTGTCCTAGCCACGCAACTTATAAACGGCACAAACTTTCAGCATTATCAAAGATGTAGCAAGGCTCTACTCCACAACCGATTCTTTTTCCGCTACTATTCAAGCAAACCATAAAACACCGTCCTTAGGTCAATAAAAACAATCAATATGAATGCCACTAAAACCAAAGAACGTTTTATTCCGTTTCCACAAAACGACATTATTACCCTCTACACACAAGAAGGCAGTTTCAGCGAACAAGACAACGAAGAATTCAAATCCATCTTCGCCCTCATTTACAGTCTTTTTCACTTCTAATTTCACCAGAACCTTGAAACGTTAAAACACAGTTACTCACATTTAAATCCTGATGCTGATACCCAAATGCCCTTTCCCGATTCAGCAGAAGATAAGCAACAACGTGAAACACAGCTTATCGGTGAATTGAAAAACCTACTAGATGGAGCTAATTTTGAAGAAATCACCCGTTCAGATCTTGTCCGTGCCTTATCAGAAGAGTCCTTATTCAAAATTCGCTTACAAGTCGATTTTAATGACTTTGAACAAATTCTTTTTTACCTCCGCGGAGAATCAACCAAACAAGAAACCCTCGTTAGTTGGTTTGGCTTATCTATAAAAGACACCACCTTCCAAAATTCTGAACGTGTGGTGATTTACGTCAAATACAAAGACCAAGCCTACTTTAACCAACAAGGACGCAAAGATCTTTTCTTCACACCCGGCTCCAGACTGATGAAACTATTCCAGGATGTGCCAAGTGCCGATTTAGAAATGCTGTTCCCAAACACCGAAGTCCGCATGAAAATCATCGATAAAGTCATGTTCGGTGTTCCCGCTGCTGTCGGTGACATTATCATGCTTGTCACCAAACTTGGTGCCACCTTCTTACCAACAGGCGCTTTACTTGCGTTTTGGCTCGGCCTGAGTGATCAACCCATCGTGCTGGACCAAAAATCGCTACTCGCCCTTGCCGCTGGTTTCTGCACACTAGGTGTTTTATTGTGGAAATAATTTAATAACTTCAAAAACCGCAAAATCAAGTTTATGAAAACCTTGGCGGACAACCTCTATTTCAAAAATTTAGATAACAATACCTGTGTCTTCCATCGACTAATTGATGCCACCGAAGAAGAAGAGAATAAAGAAGTCATTCTCGCCTATTACTTTTTATTAAAATCAGACAAAGCCATATCAGCTCAAGAGCTTGATAGCACTATCGAGCAATGGTTCCAAACGCATCACAACACCCCCATTGATTTCGATGTGCCTGATGCCATCCGAAAATTAATCGAACTCGATATGGTCGAAACACATGATGACAAAGTCCAGGCTAAATCACTCCAATAGGTAAAGAAAAGCTCAACCAAATCTGAGATGACCACTTTTAATAGCTTGACCGACTTATTTCACAATTCCCTTTAATACCCTCCACCAGAGGCATTATCAGAACTAATTTGTGCATTAGCTCTCACTTTAACGCGTATAAGAAGAGGATTATTTTCCTAACTGGCCGATACATGGGCTAGTAAAAATCTATTTCTGATAACAACTTGCAGCGACACGCAACAGCTAAAGGGGAATTTATCTTGAAAACTAAAACAAAGATCCAACCACAAGAGTGGACAGAAACAAAAGACCAAACACCACCACTAGGACAAAAAGTACTTGTCTTTGTTTGGCGCGATGAGACTGTTTGCCAAGCCTGGTGGAATAGAGAACACTACCTACTCGTTGCTGCTGACGAACAAGGCATCGTCAACATCTACCATGTCTACCCATCTCAATTAGCCATTGGCGAACCATGCCAAATGTACCTGCGATGACCAACACACAATGTGCACCATATAAGTGAGCATAAACGCAGCGCCTTAGTACACTGAGATAACAAGGTTTTGCTAAATGCCTGTCATTTCAGGATAAGCAGAAAATTCAACGGCGATATTAAAGTGATGCAAACCACCTAATAATTGGGGCGATAAACTCAGCGATGTCGGCATCTCATCTGTCGCCTTCACTGTCGCATCAATATCTAAAACACATTGCACCGTATTGGCTTTTAAAAAGGTTAGCGGCAATTCATTAACTTCTAAAAACTGCTGCACTTTTTGCAAACAGTTTTCCTTCGTCTCATTCTCTGCCACGATCACATCAAAGCCAGAAAACTCATTGGGGTTACCCAACATATCCTGCTCACCTTTCCGAAAAGCATCTGCGACTACTAACTCAGCGTATTGAGCCAAAAATGAATCAACATCGAAATCCTCACCATAAACACGTAAAACACTATCTAACATTTATATGCCCAATAATAAAAACCAAACTAACGTAAGTAATAGAAGAGGGCATTGATGATTTGAAATAAATTTGTCACCTTCCGCTTCTCATAACCTATGTCAAAATTGAAATAATAGAGATTGGAGCGTCTATAACCATAATAATTTTCCCCATATTTACAGAAAACCTTTCCTTCACCATCATAATATCTCGAGTAAAAAGGCCATCATGGACCAATTGCCAACATTTTCATACTTCCTGAAGCATTAAAATGTTTATAGGCTAAGGATCCTAAAAAATGTCAGGTAAGCCTAAAAAGAATATCCCTAAAGTAGCAATCACTTCCAAACTCGCCCCCTCAACTCTTCTAACTTGGCATCTGTTTTATAGCATTCAAACAAAATACCCTGTCTGCAACGTCGCTAAGCCATTCACAAAAGCATGCAAACCAATCGGCAAAATGACAGATCCTGTCTGTGCGCGAGCCATCCCTAGCACTCCCCCCATGACAAAAATAGTGATGATATAATACAAATCATATTGGGTATGAATCACAGCCCACAGCAATGATGTCAACAATACAGTACCGGTTGCTCCCATAAATGTATGCCGGAAACCTTCTAATAAAAAACCTCTGAAAAAAAAGTTCTTCAAATATGGGCGCAGCCACAACCATCGCTATCCATAACAACCATAAGGGTTCAGCTGTCGTATAAGCCGACGTCATAAACTCATGTGGCTCATATTTAACGAGGCTGTAACTCAACAGTTCAGAGAGCAGCAGTAATACCCCGAAAACGGTAAACCAATATCGGACTTGCTGTTTATTCGGTAATGTTAAGCCAAGGTATGAAGTCAGATCGCTATGTTTTTTTAGTTTGATAATGCCAATAATCGCCAAGCTACCAAAAATCAAGGTCGCAATCGTCGCAAGCGAAATCACCGTGCCATCAAATTGTAATTGCTCCATCAAGTTTCCAATATCAATATCCGACACATCGCCATGTGTAGCAACGATATAAAGTCCCATCACCAGCATTTGTGTCGCCATAAAAACGGCAGCAATTAACAATCCCCAAGCCAGTGTTGCCCAGCCTCCCCAAATTGCTGGGAAGTCTACCGAGCCCTGTTCATCATCCATGTTCTTCCCTTATTTGTATGTTTTAATAGAGCCATCAATCATCAACTACACCCCTATTTATTCTCAAGCACCCCGTTACACTTCCATAGATTTAATGCTCACAGGACTGGCTTCTACAAAACCCTAATAAAAACAGTCCCATCGCCAACCAGACAATAGCAAACGTTACCCAACGACTTTCAGGCATTGGCTCGTTTAAGACATAAACCGCAATCAAAAACTGCATTGTCGGATTGATATACATCAAAAACCCCACTACAGAATAATTAATCTGGCGAACTGCAATCGCAAACAAGATTAAAGGCAAAGCCGTTACCACGCCCACACTGACTAACAACTGTGTACTCTCGCTATTGGAACCAAAACTGGCAGCAGTCTCAGCATAAGTAAACTGCCACCCGATAAAACCTATACAAAATGGCAGTAACAATAATGTTTCAATCAATAATCCATTCACGCCGTCAACAGGATAGACCTTGCGCACTAAACCATAACCCGCAAAGGCAAAGGCGAGAATACATGCTACCCAAGGCAAGCTACCGATTTGCCATAACTCCCACAGCACTGCCATCAAAGCAATAACACCCGCTAATAATTGTAAAGGGTGAATTTTTTCCCTCAAGATCAGCCAACCCATCAACAAAGTCACCAAAGGAGAAATGAAAAAGCCCAAACTCGCTTGCACCACCATATGCTTTTCAACAGCCACGATGTACGTTAACCAATTAATTGCGATCAATAACGCTGATAAGCTCAGCCATTTTAATGCGGTTTTATTGCGAAGTAATTCACCTAACTTCTGCCGAATACGCGGCAGGCTCAATGCGAACACTAAAGTAAAAACAAAAGACCAAACGACGCGATGTGCCAATACTTCAACCGACATGACATCCGTCAAGCAGCTAAAAAATAAAGGATACAATCCCCAAATAAAATACGACAGCGTCGCTAAAGCTAGTCCTTGCATCTAGTTCATTTTATTCGTTTACGCCCAAACAAACCCATCCAAAATAGGCCTTCAAACACAACCCCTAACAGCAGAAAGATAGTCCCTCCCACTGTTAGTCCAGTCGCATAGCATCCAATAGCTGCAATGAGAAAAGCTAATAATATAATGACGCGATACAAAGTAGTCATGCAGATTTTGCCCTTAAAATTTAGCCAACCGAATACACGAAGAAATTAATCTGTTGTGTAAGTGATACTCTCAAATACAGTCTTTTGAAAATCAAAATAAAAGTGCTCTGACCTCTTTATTATGAGTCTTAAACATTACGAAAATTGGCCTGTAAGATAAAGACCCCAAAAGTTATTATTACGAGAACTAGACCAGCCGTCATCTAAATACACTACATCGTTGGAGTGCGGATATTTACCTAAAGTAATTATCTTGCAGACTGGCCAACCTACCCAATGGCGAATAGTATCAAAAACTATTTCAGCGAGAATATAACCTACACCCCTAAAAAATCCCTTTGCAACTTCTTCTATTAAACTATCCAAAAACCCCTATCCTAATTACACATAATCATAAAAGAACTTTTATCTTCCCTCTTTATTTTTATAATCTGTGACGCCATGGTCTTTCGGTGCCTGGTGTATTTATGCATAAATACTCCGTCAGCATATTATCTCCATCAAGAGCAATAGATTCAATTTGAGCTTTATACGTTTTTAGATTGTTGATGGTTACATACTGAGTCTGGCTACCTGTATGAGCAATATCTCCCCCTTGTCGATACGAAATCATATACAACGTCTTTGCCTAGGGACCGGCAACTTGATAATTCTTTTTGCACACTTTGTGGGAGATCTTTTGGGTTGTCGATTTTTCCTGAGAAATAGGTAACACCTCGAGCATTACTTCTTCTATGTACAGCTCCCAAGCAGCACAAAGCATCAACACACCGCTGTGTGAGATATGACCTAACCCTCATCTCCCATGACCATCATGATTTAGTTGAGCGTGACTTGAAATAATCCTACCTACATCAGTCAGCATATTTGTTTCAAATTTTAAAAAGCTTGTTGATGGCATCTGAATTCCCTAGAAATTCTGACAGTCTGTTAATGAGGAACAAGTCTTCATTAACAACATCAACGGGAATCTCTCGTAACAGGTCATAGAAGATGGGTACGAATTGTTTAAGTCCATATTATTAATCTCATTTTAAGCTATATTCCTTTTAGCCCTTTTCTATTAAACAGGCACAATGCCTGTTTAATGAAAACCAGTATAAATTTAGTAATCGCCTATCAATTGCTGCTTACTTCTCAGCCACCTCCACCTTAGTCACTTTCTGCAATCCACGAGGTAGCTTATTACCACGCTTACCACGATCACCTGTGTAATGGGCTATATCCGCTGGTTTGAGTGTGAGATGACGTTTACCTGCATGCAAGGTGAGACTTTCACCTTCAGGTACCACTGTCACAGAAAGTAGCGCTTCACACTCATTGGCAAAGGCCGCTTGTGGAATATTGATTAGGCGAACACCTTTACCCTTATTCAGATTCGGCATGCCAGTCGCTGCGAAGACCAGTAAACGGCCGTCAACAGCAGTCACCGCTAATTGGTCTGTTTCTCTGTTTTCCAACCAGGTTGGAGGGAGGATTTCAGCACCAGCGGGTAAGTTGAATAACGCTTTACCCGCTTTATTTTTCGCCAATAGGTTTTCTAATGTAGTGACAAAACCATAACCCGCTGTATTTGATAACAACAATGGCTTGTTTAAATCACCAGCTAGTACCGCAACAAAACGCGCATCTGTTGGCATTTGCAAACGACCACTGAGCGGCTCACCCTGCCCACGTGCTGATGGCAATGTATGGGCGGGTAAGGAATAACTTCGACCTGTTGAATCTAAGAATACGATTTGTTGATTACTACGGGCCTTAACTGAGGTCGCATAGCGATCACCGGTTCGGAAGTTCAACGACTCTGGATCAACATCATGCCCTTTCGCTGCCCTTACCCAACCACTTTCAGACAATACAATAGTGATCGGCTCAGTGGGTAACAAATCAGTCTCATCCATCGCTTTTGCAGCATGCCGCTCAACTAAAACCGAACGACGATCATCACCAAACTTCTCAGCATCTGCCGTGAGTTCTTTTCGAATCAGTGTTTTCAGGCGGGTATCTGAGTTGAGCAATAATTCTAATTTTTTACGCTCTTTTGATAACTCATCCAATTCACCTTGGATTTTCATTTCTTCGAGTTTAGCTAAGTGTCGTAATTTTAACTCTAGAATGGCTTCGGCTTGTCGATCGGTAATATCGAACCGTGTCATCAAGACAGGCTTAGGCTCATCTTCTGTTCGAATGATCGCAATCACTTCATCAATATTGAGGTAGGCGACTAATAAACCTTCCAACACATGCATGCGATCAATGATTTTGTCGAGTCGATATTGCAAACGACGACGCACTGTTTCGGTCCGATATGTCAACCATTCCAACAGCATATCGCGTAGGTTTTTAACCTGTGGGCGACCATCTAAGCCAATCATATTCATATTGACGCGATAACTACGTTCTAGGTCTGTCGTCGCAAATAAATGTGACATCAAACCCTCAAGATCAACACGATTTGAACGTGGTACAACCACGAGACGAACCGGATGTTCATGATCAGATTCATCACGTAAATCCACCACCATTGGCAGTTTCTTATTATTCATTTGAGCGGCAATCTGCTCGATGACTTTTGCACCAGACACCTGATAAGGCAGAGCATTGATAATCAACTCGCCATCTTCAACGACATATTGCCCACGCTGACGAACACTGCCATGACCCGTCGCATACATTTTATGTAAATCAGCGGTGCTCGAAACAATATCACCGCCGGTAGGAAAGTCAGGTGCTTTAACGACTTCTAGTAATTCTTCTAATTTAGTAGACGGTTTTTTCAGCAATAACAAACACGCTTCAACCACTTCACGCAGATTATGAGGCGGAATATCAGTCGCCATACCCACCGCAATACCCGTACCGCCATTTAACAATACATTGGGTAAACGCGCGGGTAATAACTCTGGCTCATTCATTGTGCCATCGAAATTAGGAATCCATTCGACTGTCCCTTGACCTAACTCACTCAATAAACTTTGGGCATAAGGTGCCAGACGTGATTCGGTATAGCGCATGGCCGCAAACGATTTGGGATCATCCATCGATCCCCAGTTACCTTGCCCATCAATTAAGGGATAACGATATGAAAAGGGTTGTGCCATTAGCACCATGGCTTCATAACAAGCTGAATCACCATGGGGATGATATTTACCTAAAACATCACCCACAGTACGGGCTGATTTTTTATGTTTTGATAAGGCACTTAAACCTAATTCTGACATCGCATAGACAATACGACGCTGCACCGGCTTTAAACCATCACCGACATGCGGCAAAGCCCGATCCAAAATAACGTACATGGAATAATCCAAATACGCTTTTTCAGTAAAGTCGCGTACCGGTAATTGTTCTAAATCATCAACTAATGAACTCATTATTCAATCATCTCTTATTGGATTTACACTGTCGCCAAATCGCCTTGCTCTTCAAGCCAAGCTTTGCGATCAGATGCCCGCTTTTTGGCCAGTAATTTATCCATCATCATCATTGTCTCATCTTCAGCATTAATGGTGAGACGAATCAATCGACGTGTATCAGGTGCCATCGTCGTTTCACGCAATTGCATTGGGTTCATTTCACCCAACCCTTTAAAACGCTGCACACTGACTTTGCCTTTTATTTTCTCTTTCTCAATCCGGTCTATCACAATCTGGCGTTCTTCATCATCTAAAGCGTAAAATACCTGTTTACCAACATCGATACGATATAGCGGTGGCATCGCCACACAGATATGACCGGCCTCGACCAAGTGTATAAAGTGACGGACAAATAAGGCACATAATAATGTCGCAATATGTGCACCATCAGAATCAGCATCGGCCAAAATACAAATTTTTCCGTAACGTAATCCCGATAAATCATCTGATCCTGGATCAACCCCAATCGCCACCGCGATATCGTGTACTTCCTGTGAGGCTAAGACTTGCGATGATTCCACTTCCCATGTGTTTAATATTTTTCCGCGCAGCGGCATAATCGCTTGAAACTCACGATCGCGGCCTTGCTTCGCACTACCCCCAGCAGAATCCCCTTCCACCAAAAATACTTCCGTGCGCGTAACATCTT
>Ga0228619_1001252_pt1 | contig 11155 bp, 3 predicted proteins | sample 22DmetaG_FD_190065 | JGI IMG/M metagenome (GOLD analysis project Ga0228619, IMG submission 190065) | Seawater microbial communities from Monterey Bay, California, United States - 22D | ecosystem: Environmental > Aquatic > Marine > Coastal | place: USA: California | collected 2016-10-12 | reverse complement strand
ACGGCTTACATTCAATCGGATGCCTCATTGTTTGAAATCAATCCTGTACTTAAAACCTCAGATGAAAAAATCATGGCGGTTGATGCTAAAGTCACCATCGACGATAATGCCATGTTTAGACACAAAGACTATCTAGAATTACGTGATACTCGCGAAGAAAACCCCATCGAAGTTGAAGCTGGTGCACTCGGATTGAATTATGTAGATCTTGATGGAAACGTAGGATGCATGGTGAATGGTGCTGGACTAGCGATGGCTACTATGGATTTGATTAAACAAGCTGGCGGTGATCCTGCTAACTTCCTTGATGTTGGCGGTACAGCCGATGCAGCACGTGTAGAGGCAGCGTTCAGAATTATTTTGAAAGACCCTAGCGTCAAAGCTATTTTGATCAATATATTTGGTGGAATTGTCCGTTGCGATAGAGTAGCACAAGGCGTTGTTGACGCCTATAAAAATATGGGTGACGCCATTAATGTACCGATTATTGTACGTTTACAAGGGACCAATGCTGATATTGCCAAAGCATTGATTGACAATTCTGGTTTAGACGTCCAAAGTGCGGTAGAATTCCAGGAAGCTGCAGATAAAGTACAAGCAGTATTGGCCTAATTGATAAGATTTTAAACGTATAATCCAGCGTCGAGTCGCTGGATTATTTTATTTGATAGAGTTATATTTTCAGCTTAAGCACCCTTCAGTTTTTCTAATTTCTTTTGATAGCTTGTAATTTGGTCTCTAAACTGAGCAGCCATCATGAAATCCAGTTCTTTAGCGGCAGACTCCATGAGTTTTCGGGTGTCACGTACTTTTTGTTCTAATTCGGGTTTAGATAGATAATCGCTTTCAGGTTCAGCGGCTTTTAGGGCCTCTTGTTCGTAATAATAGCTGCTTACAGAGTTTTTGGTGAGGGCATTGTCCAAACTTTTCTTGAGGGCTTTAGGCGTCACATTATGCGCAGTGTTGTAGGCGATTTGTTTTTCACGACGGTAGGAGGTTTGGTCTATGGTGAGTTGCATGCTTTTTGTGACTTTATCGGCATACATGATGGCTTTTCCGTTAAGGTTTCTTGCGGCACGGCCTACCGTTTGCGTCAACGATCGGTTGGAACGTAAAAACCCCTCTTTATCGGCATCCAAAATCGCCACCAAAGACACTTCAGGTAAATCTAACCCTTCACGCAACAGGTTAACACCCACCAAAACATCAAATAATCCTTTGCGTAAATCTTGCATGATTTCTACACGTTCCAAAGTGTCTACATCGCTATGGATGTAGCGGCAACGCACTTGAATTCGTGTCAAATATTTTGTCAATTCTTCAGCCATACGTTTGGTGAGTGTCGTCACCAAAGTACGTTCGTCTTTTTCTACGCGTTGCTGAATTTCTTCAATCAAATCATCAATTTGATTTAAACTTGGGCGGACTTCAATGATTGGATCCAAAAGCCCTGTAGGTCGAATGACTTGCTCGACATATACACCATCGGTTTTGGTGAGTTCATAATCGGCAGGTGTTGCACTGACATAAAGCACCTGATTTTGCAATGATTCAAATTCTTCAAATTTGAGTGGGCGGTTGTCCATCGCTGCAGGGAGTCTGAATCCATATTCCACCAAATTTTCTTTTCGACTCCGATCGCCACCATACATGGCATGGACTTGCGAAATGGTCACGTGGCTTTCATCGACTACCATCAAATAGTCTTCAGGGAAATAATCCAATAAACAAAATGGTCGTGTGCCTGGTGCTCGTCCATCGAGGTAGCGTGAATAGTTTTCAATTCCCGAACAGTAGCCCAATTCACGTATCATTTCTAAGTCAAATTCTGTTCGTTCCTTGAGGCGTTTGGCCTCCAGGTGTTTGCCAATCTCTTTAAAGTAATCGTGTTGTTTTACCAAGTCATCTTGAATATCTTTAATGGCATTTTGTAAGATATCTGGGGAGGTAACAAACATATTCGCTGGATATATATTTACATTTTCATAGACTTCAATGACTGAATTGTCATTGACATTAAATGCTTCTATAGCTTCAATTTCATCGCCAAAAAAATGAATACGAAAACCATGGTCTGCATAACTGGGAAAAATATCGACTGTATCCCCTTTGATACGAAAATTTCCATGGTTAAATTCAGCTTCTGTTCGTGCATACAAGCTTTGAACCAACTTGTGTAATAATGCCGTTCGTGAGATGATTTGAGTGGTTTTTAGAGAAATCACATTTTTTTGAAATTCCACCGGATTTCCAATTCCGTATAAGCATGAAACAGAGGCCACGACAATGACATCGCGACGCCCAGAGAGGAGAGAAGAAGTTGTGCTTAGTCTTAGCTTCTCAATTTCCTCATTAATGGATAAATCTTTTTCTATATACGTTCCAGTTACAGGAATATAGGCCTCAGGTTGATAGTAATCGTAATACGATACAAAATACTCTACTGCATTTTCTGGAAAAAATTGTTTGAATTCCGAATAAAGTTGTGCAGCCAAAGTTTTGTTGTGTGCTAATACAAGGGTAGGGCGTTGCACGTTTTGAATTACATTCGCTACGGTAAATGTTTTCCCAGATCCTGTTACACCCAATAAAGTTTGAAACTTTTCCTTAGATTCAATACCACACACCAATTCTTCAATGGCTAGTGGTTGATCACCAGTAGGTTTAAAATCTGATGTAAGTTTAAAACGCATGTTGCAAAATTAAGGCAATCTGTGCTCTACTGCAACGTGCAATAGAATTCTTTTTCCATACCCAGCAACAAATCAATAGTTTAAATAGACCCATCCTGTTTCTGATCCATAGCCTTCTTCATTTAAATGCAGTATGTAAAAATAGGTTCCAACCGCTAATTTTTTTGAACTCGAATTCAGCCCACGATTAGAAGTGCCATCCCATTTCAAATCATTATTGCCCTCAAAAACCAAGCTTCCATAACGGTTATAAATCAACAATTGGTGATTCATGAATACATCGTAAAGCCCTTGAATATTGAACCAATCATTAAATCCATCGCCATTGGGCGAAAACCCCTGTGGGATAATAATAGGGCAGCCATCGTTTGATAAATCTACAGCACTAAAAGCACTGTTGTTGTTTTCTATAATCTCAGAAATAATTCCTGTTCCATCCCCTGTATCATCAACAACTGCAATGATTTGAAATTGGTCTGGAAAATTAGGATCAATTTCAATTTCTATAACTGATGTAATCGAAGTTCCTACAGGAATTTCCGCTTCAGTTTGTGCTTGGCCTACGAGATTATTTTCTACATAAAAAGCGATGGGCGTTCCCAATGGAAGATCGTCAGTAGCATTGAAGTTAGAGATTGTGTATTCCAATTCAATAATTCTTGAAAAACAACTAGTTTCTGCAGTTTCCGTCAGTTGAATGCTGGCATCAGGCAACTGACTGTTGAGAACTGTAACAATACTGTTGACCATCACCAAATCTTGACCCGAAGTCAACTCAATGCTTGCAGAGGTGTCCCCAACGTTTATGGTATTTTCAATGGGATAGAAATCTATATCCATATTGTACAAATCTGTTCCCCCTGTGAAACTATTGGTTCCATTGAATGCGTTTGTCTCAGGATTCAAAGGAGGATTACTCAATAAAAAACCATTCATTCGTAAAGATTCATTGACCGCCAAGCTTGAGTCGCCTTCCCAAGCGATAAAACCAATTTTGGCACCCACTACATCCATTACATTTAGATTGTTCAATTCAATAGTAATGGCTTCTGGAACAGCTTCCAAACCATCATATACATTTATTTGATTTAGTGGTAAGCTATCGTCTTGATAAATGATGACAATTGCCCATCCTGCAAAATTTGTTCCTGTAGAACAATAATCTTCAGAAATATCAATTTGTTCTAAATCGCTCAAGGAGTACAGACCATTTCCAAAATTTTGCACCAAATCCGTAACATCGGTAAATGCAGCAAAAAAGACTCGGTTTGAATCTAAGGCATAGGAAAACGTTCGTTCCGGCATAATAGGGGTTGAATTTAGATTTACCTCAAAATCTCCAGTTCCTGATCCAGCCCAATATAAATATGCGGCCTCCACAATTTGGCCACTAGATAAGTTGAGTTCAGCAGTAGACCCGCTTAGAATAGAACAGTCCAAAAGAGCGCCGTTTTCGTTAATATTAAGAGTGTTTCCTATAGCTGTGTAATCGAATCGACCATTGTGCTGGTAAAATAATGAAACTGATTGGCTAAAACTTTTTGACACCAATATAAAACTAAACCAAAAAATTATTTGTCTTACAAATTTCATGTTCTATATATTGAAGTTTAAACCAATTGTTTGTTATTTGCATTTTCACCTTGTTTATGTTATATCCATACCTATTTAACGAGCAAGTGTATGCATTAATAATTTAAAGTGCCCTTAAAATATAAATTTTTGAGCTAAAACAATTATCCCAGTGATTAAAAATAAAAAGGATTAACAAATTAAATATATAAGGAATTAAAACAAATTTATGGATATATAAAATTTGTCATTAGAGTTTCTTAAATTTATGTAATATTATTTTCGATGAAAACTTTTTTAACAGTTGTGATTTTAGGGTTGTTTCATTTTTCATTTTCTCAAAAATGGAAAGAAATGGCAAATGATCAAAATATAAATTTATATGATGTTGTTTATGAGGCAGAAGCTTATTTCAAAAATATTAATAAGTCAAAAAAAGGATCTGGCTGGAAAGGTTATCAAAGATGGCTTTATGAAAATGAACCTAAATATTACCCCTCAGGCATTAGGAACACAATTAGTCCATACTTTATTCGCGATGGATATAAGAATTTTATTGATAAAAATCCTATAGAAAATAGATTAGTTTTTGATAATGGATGGGAAGAGTTGGGACCTTACTATATTGAAGAAGTAACAGGCCATTATGCTGTTGGATTAGGCAGGATAGAAACTTTTTATGTTGATCCTAATAACGAAAATAGACTCTTTTTAGGATCTAGAAGTGGGGGATTTTGGAAAACTTTAGATGGAGGTCAAAACTGGGAGAATACAACAGATTTTTTATTTGCTTCAGGTGTAAACACAATCGCCGTTTCACCAAATGACCTGAATAGAATTTTAATAAATGTTAGAAATTCAAGTAATGGAACAACCCATGGAATATACGAGTCTTTAGATGGTGGAAGTACTTGGGTAGAAACAAACTTCAATCCAGACAATCTAAATTGGGGAGGGCTAGGAACAAATAATCAAATTCTTAAAATTATGTATCACCCTTCCATTCCAAATCTCGTATATGCAGGAACTACAGAAGGTATTTATAGATCAGAGAATAATTTTGAATCTTTCACTCAGGCTCAAATTGGAAGTTTTTCAGAAAATTCTTATAATTATGACTACATTGAGTTCCATCCAACAGATGAAAATATTTTATATGCATCGACTTACAATCAAGATTCAAATATCTACATCTCGAATGATAAAGGATTAACTTTTACACAATCTGGAAATCTAAATACAAACTCTAGCAATATTAAATTATCAGTTTCTGCAGCATGTATCGATTGTGTATTTGTTGGCTCAAATACTGGAGTTTGGAAGTCGGTTAACAAGGGAGCATCCTTCAATTATGTGAGTGATCCACAACTGGGCTCAAATTACGGAGCTTTTTCTGTTAGCGATACAGACCCTAATTTTATGTTATATGGAAACATAGACACGCATGTGAGCTCTGATGGAGGTCTCAATTGGAACCAAGTAACTTATTGGTCAACGGGTAATGCAAATTATGATACCACAGGTCAATATGTTCATGCTGATATAAGAGGTGCTAGAAGTTACAATGGGGTATTTTGGGTCAATACAGATGGATTATTAGCAAAAAGCATTGATAATGGAACTACCTGGGAGATTTTTGAAGGTCAATCAATAAGAGAGAATTACTGTTTAGGTGCAAGTCAATCCAACCACTACAGATCAATAGTAGGGTCACAAGACAATGGAACGAGTATTAAAAATGAAAATAATTGGATCGAATTTTATGGAGCTGATGGAATGGAAGGTATAATTCATCCTTTGAATGATAACTGGATGATTGGGAGCTTACAATACGGCGGTAAAAGAAGAACAAAAGATGGAGGATACAGCCAACAGGGGGTCAACCCTGATGGTTTTGAAGGTTATTGGGTTACCCCACTGATGTATGATCCAAACAACCAAATGAGTATCTATACAATGTCTGATAATCTTTACAAAAGTGATGACTTTGGTTCGAATTGGATCAACTTGGGAACTGTTTTTTCTACTGGTGAGAAAATCCAAAATGCTGCGATTGCAGAAAATAACTCAAATATAATAGCGGCTTCATATTACAATGAATTAAAAATTTCAATTGATGGTGGTATGACATTTAATTTAGTCTCTGAGGCGCTTCCTAATCAATTTATAACAGATATAGCTTTTGATCCAAATGATGATAACACAATTATAGTAACTTATGGTAGTTATTGGAACGACAATAATAAAGTATTTCTCACAAATAATTTAGGACAAAACTGGGAAAATATTACTTATAATTTGGGTAATATGCCAATTAGAAGTGTAGTAGTTGACCATACAGAAAATTCAACAATTTATTTAGGTGCTGAAATAGGCGTTTATAAAAAATCCATGTCTGATACTAATTGGGAATTATTTAATGAAAATTTACCAAATACTACCGCCATGGAATTGGAAATAGTATATGGGTCTAATACACTGAGAGCAGCAACATGGGGAAGAGGACTTTGGGAATACTCTCTCTCTGGCAGAGAGGTTTACCCTTCGATTTTGACCACTAGAATTTCTAACCAGCCCTCTGATAATCAACCAAAGGAAGGAATTGAGCAATTCGTGACATCAACAATTGAGTATGAGGGTATATTGGCTAATGTATATGTTGAATGGTACTCGGGTCTAAATTCTGATATCATTCAAATGAATAATACAGAAGGTGGTGTCTGGGTTTCAGAAACAGCAATTCCAAATTTTACAGAAGGAAGTAAGGTGTTTTTCAAAGTTTTTGCGGAATCTGAAAATGGCTTAATAACTGAAACTTATAAATTTATGTATACGGTAAGGTCAAATGTATATTGTACGCCTTATATGGACTGTAGTGTAGGTGATGGGTTTCAATTATTCCAATTGGCTGATATTTATAATCCTTCAGAATGTGAGGGCTATGCTGACTTTACCGAACAGTATACTGATCTTGAACAAGGCTCTGAATATGAATTGACCGTTATGACTGGTTATGGAGATCAATACATTAAAGTATGGATTGATTACAACAATGATTTGGAATTTACAGTTGACGAAGTTATCGTAGATGATTACGTTATACAACCGGGTTTCAATGGCTCTGGAGAGTTTACTGAATCCATAAGTATTTCAATACCTGAAAATGCCGCTCTAGGGCAACATGTTTTAAGAGCAAAAACTAACTGGGCGGCAAGTGTTCCTAATGAATCCTGTGAAGAAACACAATATGGAGAAACAGAAGACTATACAGTTTTTATAATTGAACAATCCTTGGGGTTAATTGATAATAATTTCCCGCTTAATCCAATTATTTATCCTAATCCTACAGATGGGAATGTTATAATTGATTTAAAAGTCAGTTACAAAAATGTTACAATAACATTACATGATTTATCGGGAAGAAAAATTATGGATAAAAACTATGTTCAGGCACAAAACTTTGATTTGAATATCAACCAATCATCTGGAGTTTATTTCTTAACCATAAACGCAGAAAACAAAAGAGCCGTTTTTAAATTGATTAAAAATTAAAATCTGATCAGGGTAAAACCCCCTTTACAATCTAGAATTAGCTGCTAAACAAATCTCTAGCGCTTCAGAGAAAAGTGCGCTTTAAATATTTTTAGATTACCTGTATCTAAGTCTGTGTATTCTAGTTTGAACCAATAATCTGTTGATGGCATTTGTGCTCCGTTATATGTTCCGTCCCAGCCTATTCCAGAAGTGGATATTTGCTTTATAAATTTACCGTAACGGTCAAAAATATAAATTTTTGAGTTTGGTTGGTTTTCTAAAGCTGTAATATTCCAAGTGTCATTGTAGCCATCTTGGTTTGGTGTAAAGAATTTTGGATAGTCAATCACCAATAGGGGAACACTAACAGTTCCACAGCCATTAAGGTCTCGAACACTTACAATATGCTCTCCTGGTTTAACGCCTACGAATAATCCAGAATCACCCCAAGGTCCTTGATCAAGACTAAATTCATAAATCCCTTGACCAGTTCCTGTGCTTTGAATAACATGTGTGCTAGCAAACGGTTCGGAGGTAACTTCTGCTGTAACATCTGGTGGTGAGCTCTCAATAACTATAAAAGTTTCTACAGGTGCAGCACACTGAGTAGGGAGAAGTGCATCAAAAACTTCTAAATTATAAACCCCACCTTGTATCGGTTCAAAATCAGGATCTGTCCCTAAAACATCTCCATTGGCATTTGACCAAATGAATGAAAAGTCTGTTGCCGATAAATTACTATAGATTACCAGTGGATCCAAAATCTCTGTCCCATTGGTATTAACACATAAAAGATAATCTTCGTCTAAATTTACAACAGGCAAAGGATTAACCTGTAACACAAGTGGTACAGTGTTAAAACAATCTGTTAATGTATTTCTCACTCTTGTGAAAATCGTTTGCGGATTTGATGTGTTAGTGTATGGGCTAACAAGTGCATTAATTCCTTGATCTGCATCTATTTGAGAAAGGTGATAACTAACTTCAAATATTGTTGGATCTTGACCATTAAGAACGGCTGTATTCTGGCTTAATAAATCAAATTCTACACTGTCATTGCTAGTATCATTATCCGTTTCAACATTGTCATCACAAGCCGCAAAATTATCTAATGGTTGTAGAACTGGAAGCGGATTGACAATCAATTCTAAATTCCCGGTAGAGTAGCACCCTGTTGTTATATTTTCAATACGGAAAATAAGTGTCTGGGTATCTTCTTGAGTTGTTTGAAAAACATCACCAACTGGATTAGAAGCACTATCTGCATCATTTTGATTCGTATAATAACTAACAACCATGTCTGTTTGCCCGCCAATGATTTCAATGTCGACACCATTCAAATCAAAAGACTGTAAGCCGTCAAAATCATCATCACAAAGCACCTGTGGAGTAGGTATATTAACAGAAGGATTAGGTTCTACAGTTAAAGTGAAGTTCACATTAGTAATGTAGCATCCCGTCTGATTTGGATCATTATTTTGAACTTCTTCACGGACAAAAATTGTTTGTTGATTAGTTACCGTATAAGGACTAGCTAAAGCGCCAATCCCTAAATCAGCGTCTTGCTGAGTAGCATGATACGATATTATGACATCATTAGCTGATTGAGCCCCTAGTACAATAGCATCATAGTCGGTCAAAAAGACTTCAGCAATACCAGGATTGTCGCTGCATAAAATCTCGTCAGGTATTTCATTCAGTTCAGGGACTGGTATAACTTCTAAAAGCATTGTATTGATTCCAAAACAATCGTTACCTCGTTCAATTCTCACAAAAACAGTCTGAGAATCAGCAACCTCACTAATGTACTGATCAGGAAGTTGACCCAATTCTAATAAGGCATCAGTCTCAGAAGAATAGTAAGCCACATCCAATTGGTCTGCATCCGTAATATCATTGTTTGGGTTAGCTACAATTAATGAGAGAATATACTCATTAGCATCACTTAAAGTAAAAAGCCCTAATCCGTCATAATCATTGCCATTCATTTCACTATTGTCACAAACAATAAGTCCTGAATCACCTGGGATTGGATTAAAAATTGTTTCTAAATAGAAAAACGAAGTTGAGTAACATGTGGTAGCTATATTTTCAACTCTTGTAAAAATAGTTTGTAAAGGAGAGGTGTTTACAAAACTTGTTGGATCTGCTATAGCACCAATGTTAGCATCTAAATCTTCTTGTGATAAATGAAAACTTAGCGTATAGTTATTAGCATCGTCACCAATAATAATATTTTCTGCAGCTTCTTCTAAATTGTAAATACTAATCCCATCTTGAATATCATCAATGTCACATTGTACAAGAGGAACATTTGTAATTAAGTCTGGCAAAGGATCTACAATTATATTATATGTCCCTATAGATCTACAGCCTGTGTAGGCATTATTCTCTAACAGAACAAAAATAACCTGATTAGGACTAGTATTTGTATAAGGATCAGTGATAGCTCCAACACCATTTTCTGCATCCTCAAAACTAAGATGATGTGAAATTGTGACGTCCTGACCATTAATGATTTCAGCATTCAAACTAAGTAAATCAAACACTTCTGTTAAATTCCCAGGATTTGTGTAGTCACAAAGATTGTATTGAATTCCCTGAGGAATAACGGGGGTGTTGAAAATATTAATAATAAATGAAGTCGTGTCGTAGCAAGCCGTGTTGGCATTGTTTTCTATACGTACAAAGATTTCTTCGCTGGAGTTGGTGTTTTGATAAGGTAATGAAAGTGCACCACTATTGGTATCTGCATCATCTTGTGAAAGGTGGTAACTTACAGTAAACTCTGTAGGGTCTTGCTCAGCAAGAACCTGCGTCTGAGGCGCAACAAAATCAAAACTCATGACCCCATCGTTATCATCATCACATATGTCTATATCATCTGCTAGATTAGCCGTTGGTGTTTTGTAAATATTAACGGTAAATTCTGTAGTGGCATAACAATCTGTATTTAGATTATTTTGAATCCTGGCAAAAACAGGGTACGTAAAAGCTGTGGTATTGTAGTAGGGTGAAGGTAATGCTCCTATATTTGCATCTGCATCGTCTTGCGTAAGGTGATAGCTAACGCTGAAAAGTGTACTGTCTTGAGTATCTAAAACTATTGCATCAAAATCCGTAAGAGTGACCTCTGCTTGGCCATTGGCATCATCTCCATCATCTCCATCATCGCAGATTTCAAAAGTCTCAACAATATTGGCAACAGGCGCTTCAAAAACAGTTAATGTAAATGAAGTCGTGTCGTAGCAAGCCGTGTTGGCATTGTTTTCTATACGTACAAAGATTTCTTCGCTGGAGTTGGTGTTTTGATAAGGTAATGAAAGTGCACCACTATTGGTATCTGCATCATCTTG
>Ga0228619_1001242_pt1 | contig 11189 bp, 9 predicted proteins | sample 22DmetaG_FD_190065 | JGI IMG/M metagenome (GOLD analysis project Ga0228619, IMG submission 190065) | Seawater microbial communities from Monterey Bay, California, United States - 22D | ecosystem: Environmental > Aquatic > Marine > Coastal | place: USA: California | collected 2016-10-12 | reverse complement strand
GCAAGCAAAGCCGTGGCTTGCTGCCGATGTAAAGGATGGGCGCTTTCAACCAAAGTAATCGCCCGCGCCAAAGCCCGTCGATTGCCCTGCTCTATCAAACGGGCGGTGGCCTCTGGTGCGAATTCTGCTGTACTCATCAGTCCTCCAGGGCGGCGTCCGGCACTCTGACCGCCGACATATCTGTTTGAATTGACCATCTAGCGAGCAGCTGCGCAATTGCAAAGGGCCGGCACGACACAATTTATTCCCCAACAGTCTCGCATCTCAAAACGCGTCAGAGGCAAACCAGCCGTGGACGCGCGAGTTTTTCTCGCCGATAAGGGCAGGGTGACATTTGATTTACCGATAGATGCGGTTCTGCCGCAAGTGCTGACCTGTTTAACACAGTCTGGCCGTGTGGTGCTGCAAGCCCCGCCAGGGGCTGGGAAAACCACACGCACACCCTTGGCAATCTTGCAATCAGGACAGTGCGCTGGCAAAATTCTGATGCTCGAACCCCGGCGCTTGGCCGCAAGAGCCGCCGCAGAACGCATGGCAGACACGCTGGGAGAACCCGTGGGGGAAACTGTGGGGTATCGCATTCGCGGCCAATCCAAAATCGGCGCCAATACCCGCATTGAAGTGCTCACCGAAGGCATCCTCACCCGCATGATACAAGCAGACCCAGAGCTGCCCGGCGTCAGCGCCATTCTCTTTGATGAATTTCATGAACGCTCCTTGGCCGCCGATCTTGGGTTGGCCCTGACCTGGGAGCTGCGCGAAACTCTGCGAGAGGATCTCTGGCTCGTGGTCATGTCGGCCACATTAGACGCCGCGCCTGTCGCGGCCCTGTTCAACGATGCGCCAATCGTCACCAGCGCCGGACGCAGTTTTCCGGTGGAACTCACCTATCTGCCACGCCCAGCGCCCAAAGATCTGCCCTTTGAAGCGCAAGCGCGCAACCTGATCATGCAGGCTCTCGCCGATACGGAGGGCGGGCTCTTGGTTTTCCTGCCGGGCGAGGCTGAAATTCGCCGCACCAAGGCCGCGCTGCAAAACCACCTGCCGAAAAATTGCGTTCTGCGTCTGCTATTAGGAAACCTGCCCTTTGCCGAGCAACAGCTGGCCATCCAGCCTGAAGCGCAGAAAAATATGCGCAAGATCGTTTTGGCAACGGCCATTGCCGAGACCTCTCTGACCATCCAAGACATTCGGGTTGTTGTGGATTGCGGCCGCGCGCGCCGGGCGCGATATGACCCGTCAAAGGGCCTGCAAAAGCTGGTGACCGAACGGGTAAGTAAGGCTGAAGCCACCCAGCGCGCAGGCCGTGCAGGGCGCATTGCACCCGGGCGCTGCTACCGCATGTGGGCGCGTGCTGAAGAAGGGGCCATGCCCGGCTTCGCACCGCCTGAAATCGAAATTTCCGACCTGGCCCCGCTGGCGCTTGAGCTGGCGCAATGGGGCTCACGACCCGAGGATTTAGCCTTTCTGACAGCTCCCCCGCCCGGCGCTTGGGCCCAGGCGACGTCCTTGCTTGGTCAACTTGGCGCGCTGTCAGACGGGCGCCTCACGCCCCATGGGGCGGCGCTTGCCAAATTGCCGCTGCATCCGCGTTTGGCGCAAATGCTGCTGCAGGCTGGTCCCAGCGCCGCGCCATTGGCTGCACTTTTGTCGGATCGAGACATCCTCGCCACACAAAATTGCGATCTGACACCCGCCCTCACAGCCCTAACGCGGCCCGGCGCGCGCAAGGGACAGGCCGGCACCATTCGCGATCACGCCGCGCTGGACCGGATAAGGCAGGAGGCCAAACGCCTCAGCAAGCTGGCTCCCAAAGGCACGGGCGAGGTCGCGTTAAGCCCAGCGCAATGCCTGGCACTTGCCTATCCTGAACGTGTTGCGCAGCGTCGCCCCGGCACGCAGCCACGCTATATCATGGCCGGAGGGAAGGGCGCGGTTTTAGCCAGTGATGACGCCTTGGCCAATGCCCGATATTTGGTGATATCCGATTTGGGAAATCCGCATGCCAGCACCGGCCCAGACCCCAAAATCCGCAGGGCCCTTGCGCTGGGGGAGGCCGAGCTTCGAGAGGTCTTTGCCGATCACATCACATGGGAGACCAGCTGCCACTGGTCCAAGCGCCACCGGCGGGTCATTGCAAGTCGCAGTGAAACACTCGGCGCCCTGTCGCTGTCCCAAGAGGTTTGGCGAGATGCGCCCGCCGAAGCACTGGCCGCCGCCATGCTGGAAGGCGTGAAACTGATGGGCCTGCGCCTGCCCAAAGCCGCCCAGCTCTTACAGGCCCGCGTGGCAGTCGCTCCAACCGGGCAATTCCCCGATTGCTCTGATGCGGCGCTTCTTGAGGCCGCACCGGAATGGCTCGCCCCCTATCTTTCAGGGCTAACAACAGAACAAGATTGGAAGGCCTTTGACCCGCTACCGGCTTTACAGGGCTATATTGGGTGGACTGCGCTGCGCCAGCTTGACCAAATCGCCCCGGCGCATTTCACCACGCCGCTTGGCCGGAAAATCGCGATTGATTACAGCGGTGACAGCCCGGCCATTGAACTGCGGATTCAAGAAATTTTTGGGCAGACCCGCCATCCGATGGTCGGCGATCACCCGATGAAAGTCACCTTGCTGTCACCCGCACACCGACCGATCCAAGTGACGACGGATATCCCTGGCTTTTGGACCGGGAGCTATGAGGATGTGCGCAAGGATATGCGGGCGCAATATCCAAAGCACCCTTGGCCAGAAGATCCCACCCAAGCCGATCCAACGCTACGGGCCAAGCCCCGCAAGCGCTGAGCGATCAGCCGGCGTGCCATGGGCCATGATGCGATCCCTCAGCATCCACCCGTTCAAAGGAATGCGCCCCAAAGTAATCGCGTTGCGCTTGGATCAAATCTGAGGTTCCCCGCTCTTGGCGGATCATGTCAAACCAACTTAGAGCCGCTGCCAGTGCGGGCGTGGGTAGCCCTTTGAGCGCTGCGGCAGAGACCACTCGACGCAGCCCTGCGACATGGGTTGTGAGCATGGGGATGAAATGGTCAGACAGGGCCAAATGCCCGGCCGGGCGCTGGCTGCGGAATGTTGTGGCGATGTCATCTAACATCGTTGAACGGATAATACAGCCGGCACGCCAGATCTCTGCAATACGCGCAAAATCTAACGACCAATTGAATTCTGTTGATCCAGCCGCCAAAATTTCAAACCCCTGCGCATAGCTCAAAATCCGCCCAACAATTAAAGCAGATTGCAAATCATGTTCTGAGACCGGAATCATCGTATCGGTGCCCGCCGGCACCAACAATCTGGCCGCGCGTTCACGGGTGGATTTTTGCGCGCTCATGACCCGGGCACCAACCGCCGCCTCAATGATGCCCGCCACTTGCCCCATGCGCACCGCTTCAATCACGGTCCAACGGCCAGTGCCTTTTTGCCCAGCTTGATCGGCAATCAGATCCACCATATCCTCACCGGTCTGTGGATCTTTGGTCGCCAAGACCTCCCCGGTGACTTCAATGAGATAGCTTTCCAGCGGGCCACGGTTCCAGCTGCGAAAGACTGGCGCAATATCGCTGGCCGCAAGACCCGCGCCGTCGCGCATCATGCCATAGACCTCGGCGATCATCTGCATATCGGCGTATTCGATCCCGTTGTGGACAGTTTTTACAAAATGCCCAGCCCCGTCGGGTCCCAAATGCGCCACGCAGGGATCACCCGCGTAGCGGGCTGCAATCGCCTCGAGAATAGGCGCTACACGGCTGTAGCTAGAGCCGGTGCCTCCCACCATCATGGACGGCCCCCGCCGCGCGCCTTCAGCACCACCAGAGACCCCAATCCCCAAATAGGACAGCCCGGCGTCTTCAAGCGTTTTGGTTCGGATCATCGTGTCGCGAAAATCTGAATTGCCGCCATCAATTATTGTATCACCTGCGGATAACAAAGGCAGAAGCGCGGCAATCGTTTGATCCACTGGCCTGCCGGCCGGAATCATGAGAACAATGGTGCGCGGCACGGGCAGCGCCGTGACCAAGTCGGCCAGGCTCTCGCAGCGTTGCAACCGAGCGGACAAATCCCCGGCTGAGGCGATCAGCCGATCAACCATGTCCAGCTCGAGGTTCCAAAGAGCAACATTTTGGCCCTTTTCCGCGAAGTTCAACGCCAGCGCCGAACCCATCGTTCCAACCCCAATCACGCCGATATGTGCCTGTGTCATCGTTTCACCTCCAGCGCCAAAGCACTTATGTCATCTATCCGTTGTCATTTCGATCAAGAGGCCGGGGCCCCGCAGCATCGGATGGTTAAGGGTAATTTCACTCAATCCCACACCACACCAGGCGCGGCTCCAATGATCTTGCATCGCGGCAAACAGATCTCCCTGCCGCCAATAACGCGGCCAACCCCCCGGAGGGTCAACCGCGTCAAATAAAGTTCCGGTCGGCAAAAGGTTATAGCTCTCAACTTCTTGGTAAGCTTTCCCATCCATTGCCACCACTGCCAAGACCCAATCTTGCTTCTGCCCATGCCAGGCAATGCCGCAGGCCGCATCCGCGGCCTGTGCAGTAACACAGGCTTCGACAATTGCGACCCGCGCGCCCAAAAGATCTGCAACCGACTGGAGCGCCGTGGCGCGTTGGGGGCTTGCAGTCCCATCTGCGGACTGGCGCATCCACCTGCTGGCTGGGTTGGTTGTCACCTGCGCGCCCCAACCGGCCGCGCCGCGCGCAAACTCTTGGAGGCCGTAATAGCCATGCGCATCATCCGCGACCATGGCAACACCCTCACCCAAGCCTTTGAAGTCTTGGGCCTGGCACAACCTATTGAAAAGATGACTCACACCAAGACCAAGCCAAATCTCTTGGGTCTTTTGCGAAAACACCACCATCTGGTCTGCGTCTTGAAAATAATCGGGATGCGCTTCATCCACCTGAACTGATTGCACAGCAAGCCCCTGTCGGTCCAACCAATCGAGCGGCGTCGGCCTGCGCCATCGCTGCATCCAATCGAATTTTCGAACCAAACATCCGATATTTAAGGACATGATGATAGATCACTTTATGAGACGCGCTCCGCGCTGCTGAAACTTAAATCCGCACAGAACCAGAGCCAAGCAAAGATTTGATACAAAAAGCACAGGCCAAGCGCCAGTGTTAGTCCAGACACCAGCGCATAATCGCCTTTTGCGCATGCAACCGATTTTCCGCCTCGTCAAATACCACTGAATTCGGCCCATCCATGACAGAGCTCGTCACCTCTTCGTTGCGATGTGCGGGCAGGCAATGCATGAAAAGCGCATCCGGCTTGGCCTGCGCCATCAAAGCATCATCAACCTGATAGGGACGCAATTGATTGTGACGCCGCTCGCGCGCAGTCTGGCTGTCATGCATAGAGATCCAAGTGTCCGTCACCAACAGATCCGCCCCGCGCACCGCTTCTTTCACGTCCCGCTGGATCTCAATCTTCACGCCTTTGGCCCGCGCCCTCTCGACAAAATCCGCCTCAGGATCCAGCGGCTCTGGGCCGGCGAAAACGAAATCAAATCCAAATTGCCCAGCGGCATGGATAAAGCTCGCACAGACGTTGTTGCCATCGCCTGTCCAGACCACACGCTTGCCTTGAATAGAGCCGCGATGCTCTTCAAACGTCAAAATATCAGCCATGATTTGACACGGATGGGTGCGGTTGGTCAGCCCGTTAATTACTGGCACGCTGGCATATTCAGCCATTTCCAGCAAAGTTGCCTCCTCAAACGTACGGATCATAATCATGTCGACATAGCGGCTCAAAACCCGTGCCGTATCCGCGATGGTTTCGCCATGGCCCAGCTGCATCTCACTGCCAGACAGAACCATAGTCTGACCGCCCATTTGCCGCACACCGAGATCAAAGCTCACGCGGGTGCGGGTAGATGGCTTTTCGAAAATCAACGCCACCATCTTGCCCTCGAGCGGCCTTTCGGCATCCAGCGCGCCTTTGGACACGCCAGCACGCGCGGTTTTGATCCGCGCGGCCTCATCCAAAATGCCCCGCAAATTTTGCGGATCAACCTGATCAATATCGAGAAAATTCTGCATCTTTAAACTGTCCTATAGGCAGGCGATATGCACCGTTGCACCATACGCCGAAATGTGAAAACCGCGCTGCTTATTGCGCAGATTGAACCGTTTGCGCCACGATCTCCAACCGCTCCAGCGCCTGAGTAATCTCGGCGTTTGAGATATTTAACGCCGGAAGCACGCGCACGACGTTATCGGCCGCAGGCACGGTCAAAACCTCGCAGTCATACCCGGCTGTGACCACATCCATATTGCTGACCTTGCATTTCAGACCCAGCATCAGCCCGGCACCGGTCACCCCCTCAAACATATCGGGGTATTGCGCCACCAACCCTTCGAGCCCCTGGCGCAGTGCCCCGGCTTTGCGGCTCACCTCTGCCAAAAACTCAGGAGCAGCCACCTCGTCCAAGACCGCGCTTGCCACTGCACAGCCCAAAGGATTGCCGCCATAGGTGGAACCATGTGTGCCAGCCCCCATTCCGCTTGCGGCCTCTTCGGTCGCCAGAACGGCTCCAATGGGAAAGCCCCCGCCAATACCTTTGGCCACCATCATAATATCGGGATCAATTCCTGCCCACTCATGGGCAAACAGCTTCCCGGTCCGTCCGACACCGCATTGCACCTCATCAAAAATCAGCAAAATCCCGTGGCTGTCACAAAAATCGCGCAAACCCTTCAAACAATGATCCGGCACGGGGCGGATACCACCCTCCCCTTGGATCGGTTCAATCAAGACCGCGGCAGTCTTGTCACTGACAGCCGCATGCAGCGCGTCGTGATCCGCAAAGGGCACCTGCAGGAAACCGGGCAACAAAGGCCCAAACCCTTTTGTCAACTTTTCTGCGCCAGCCGCCGCAATCCCTGCGGAGGAGCGCCCATGAAAAGCGCCATCAAAGGCGATAATCTCTACCCGCTCAGGCTGGCCCTTGTCATAGAAATATTTGCGCGCCATTTTCACGGCCAATTCACAGGACTCCGTGCCAGAATTGGTAAAAAACACCGTATCGGCAAAGGTGAGATCGACCAGCTGATCGGCAAGTTTGTTTTGGGCCGGAATATGGTACAAATTGGACGTGTGCCACAATTGGCCGGCCTGCGCTGTCAAGGCTGCCACCAGTTTCGGATGCGCATGCCCCAGGCTGTTGACCGCAATGCCAGCACCCAGATCCAAAAATCGCCGATCATCATCACTGGTCAACCAGCTGCCTGTGCCAGAGACAAATGAAAACGGAGCGCGATTATAGGTCGGCAGAATCGAAGGGATCATCGGAAAATCTTTCTAACGAGGAGGGCAAAGAGAAAACGAGTTGAGGGATAGGCTTCGCAGCGTGGGAACACGAGGGGCAGGCCGCGGTGCAGCGGTCATGTCAGCGACGTCGGCGACGCAAGGTGATTTCAATCATCGTTTTCATCCTCTTACCATACCAAAGCCCCCCGGCTATGGAAAGTCCAAATATCCGCTGCGGCAACCCCTGCTAAGATTTCAACCGATAGCCGCGAGACAACCAAAACCACGCCAAACCCACCGCACAAATATTCGCCCCGCAAATCACTGCCAAAGCCATCCATGGGCTGCCATCTGACACTCCCAAAACACTGTAGCGGCCACCGTCAATGATATAAAACATCGGATTCACATGGATCAGCGGCTGCATCAGTGATGGCAGGGCTTGGATTGAGTAGAAGGTTCCAGACAAGAAGGCCAAGGGTGTGATCACAAAATTCGAAATCGCGGCCATCTGGTCAAACTTAAAAGCATAGATACTGCCCAAAAGCCCCAGCGCGCCCATGAACATGCCGCCCAATACCAAAAAGGCCACTGTCCAAATCGGATGGGCGACCCAAATCCCAAGGCTCAGCCCCATAGACAAACAGAGCACGGCGCCGATCAGCAATCCGCGACCGATCCCACCGGCTAAGAATCCTATGGTCATTTCCAAAGGCGAGAGCGGCGGCATCAAAGTATCAACAATTGAGCCCATGACTTTCGCGGAAAGCATAGAGGATGAGGTATTGGCAAAAGAATTTTGTATCACCGTCATCATCAATAAACCCGGCGCTAGAAAGCTCACATAATCAAAGCCCATAACATCGGCGCGGCCCGGCCCAATGGCAATCGAAAAAACCAATAGAAACAATGCTGCGGTGATTAATGGCGCAAAAATCGTCTGCTGCCAAATCGCCAAATAGCGCATATTTTCGCGGCGAATAAGCGTCCAAAGGCCCAGCCAATTGACCCGTCCGAAGCGTCTCACGCCGTATTGAGAAACATTTGACATAGCTTATCTCCACTTGGGTGGTTGTCCTTAGCCTCAGTTGAGCCTAAAGTAGGATGCTGCATGGGTATCACCCGGTATTGCTACGAAATTCAAGGGGGGGCGTGATGTCCTGGACTGATGAACGCGTCGAAGTTCTGAAAAAAATGTGGGGCGAGGGCCAATCGGCCAGTGTGATCGCCAAGGAATTGGGCGGCGTGACCCGCAATGCGGTGATTGGCAAAGTGCACCGTTTGGGCCTGTCCAACCGTGTGACCTCAACCACGGCCAAGCCAGCCACCAAGGAAAAGGCAAAGACGCAGGCCAAGGCAAAGCCCGCCGCGCCCGCAACACCAGCCGCAGCGCCAAAACCAGCCGCCCCGGCGCCCAAGACCATGCGCGTGACCCCACCTGCGGTGCGCAAGATCATTCCGGCCGGCCAGCCTCTGCCGCCGCAGCCCTCAGCCAATGAGATCAGCCCCGAAGCCCTGGCGAAGGTCAGCGAAGTGGAAAAGACTGCCAAGAAGATCAGCTTAATGGAATTGACCGAAAAAACCTGCAAATGGCCGGTCGGTGATCCGGCGACAGATGATTTTTGGTTCTGTGGTCTAGCTGTGAAAGCCGGAAAACCCTATTGCGAAGCGCATGTCGGTGTGGCCTTCCAGCCCATGTCCAGCCGCCGCGACCGCCGCAGGTAAGCCAACTGCCTTGAAAATACCCAGCCGCTTGATATTCTGAAAAGAAAATTTTGAGCGCGGGGTTGCCGTGGAAATTGCTTTAGAGATGGTAGCTTGGAGCCTCCGCCAGCATTGGGCGTGTGGCCTGCCGATTATATGTTTTATTTTCTTGATGTGCTTACCGGCATTTCGCGACACTGCGCAAAATCCGGAGGATCACGACAGATGGCTTAAACGGCTACGCAACAATTCCCGGGCGGAACGCTACTGTTCGGTGCTGCGCGATTGGTTGAATTTGCTCGACTCCCGGCTCTCCTCCCATGAAGCGCATCAAGGCCCGGCGCAAAAGGCTTAGAACTTTGGCCTGCTCAACATCACCATGGCCCTTGCCCTTGCCTATCCTATTTTGGCCATCACAATCCAATGGCTCTGCGGCCATGCGATTGATTTTGGCGGCCAGGAGGTGATTGCGGCCAGCCCGCCACGGGCACGGATATTTACAGCGGTCTGGCTCGGATCTTCGTTCCTTGTTTACCTTTTTGCAGCAACGTCAAAACCCCGGTGGCGCTCACTATTGTTTATGTTCGCCACTTGGATTTTGGGCTTGGGTTCAATTTACGCCGATGGCTTTGCTGTGCCAAGGAATGTCGCAGTCGCAGAGGAGCGCTCTTCCCGCCCGATGGTCTGGCGCTTATCCTATTGCGGCGTTTTAGTGGCCTTTTTGATCATGGCGATCAAAATGCCGGATGATTTCGGTGCGAGCCAGCGCAACCAGGCAGTTTTCTTGATAGTGTCCCTCGGCCTCTTGCAGCTTTTTAACGCGCTGTTTGATTTCTTATCCACTGGTTTAACCCGCTATTTGCTCCGCCTTGGGATAGATAAAAAACGGGCGGCTTAGCGGGCGATTTTAGATGGGCTGGGCGGGATTGCCATTTTCTTTGCCTTGGGATGCACGCTCATCACCTTTTTCACCTTTGTTACCCCAGCCGATGGGGCACCGCTTGTGGATTTGGCGCAGCTTTTCGCCAATCTACGTACCACCCCCGGCAATTATATCTGTTTGATGATAAATATGTTTTCCACACTTTTGCCCACCCTTTTGCATCTATCGCTGGCGCTGATCGCCCTGGCGCTGCACTATCCCACATGCTGGCGCAATTTTGTTTCCGCTCTTTTGGAACGCGGTGCACAGAGCCGGCAGGCGAGCTTCCTCTCTGGCGTCTGTATCTGCGCTATGATCACCTTCGCCGTTTGCGTCCCGATCTGGATCATCGCAGCGGTCGTCACCCATGACAAAGGCGCGACATTAAACGCTGTGCTTTGAGTTTTTGCGACCTGCGCTTGGGCCATCGGCGGGGTTTAAAGTATTTCTAAAAAACGTTGAAAGACTTTTTCGGTTCAGAAATGCGTAAATTAAAGTAGCTAAAGCGTATCATGTGATTCAGTATAAAGTTGAAACGCTTTAGCCTCGGCAATCTCGCATCTACACATCTCCGCAATCTCTGCTATAGCGGCGCTATGGCACAGAATCCTTCCCACCTCCGCCCTGACCTCGCGCCAAAAGCGCGGATTGAACCCCCGCGCCCGGGCCAGCCGACCATCGGCATGGTGTCGCTGGGCTGTCCCAAGGCTTTGGTTGACAGCGAGCGCATTTTGACCCGCCTGCGCGCGGAGGGCTATGCCATTAGCCCCGATTACGCCGGCGCCGAAGCAGTGATTGTCAACACCTGCGGCTTTCTCGACAGCGCTAAGGCCGAAAGTCTTGAGGCGATTGGTGAGGCTCTGCATCAAAACGGCAAGGTGATCGTCACCGGCTGTTTGGGGGCCAATCCGGAATATATCACCGGCACGCATCCCAGGGTTTTGGCCGTCACCGGACCGCATCAATATGAGCAGGTTTTGGATGCCATCCATGCCGCCGTGCCGCCCGCACCAGATCCTTTCGTGGATCTTCTGCCCGCCTCCGGCGTCTCCCTGACCCCGCGGCACTATAGCTATTTGAAAATCTCAGAGGGCTGCAATCACAAGTGCAAATTTTGCATCATCCCGGATATGCGCGGCAAATTGGTCAGCCGCCCGCCGCGTGCGATCCTGCGGGAGGCAGAGAAATTGATTGAGGCTGGGGTGCGCGAGCTATTGGTCATCTCACAAGATACCAGCGCATATGGCATTGATATTAAGACGAATTCTGAGAGAGATCTGCGCCCGCATAT
>Ga0228619_1001227_pt1 | contig 11275 bp, 9 predicted proteins | sample 22DmetaG_FD_190065 | JGI IMG/M metagenome (GOLD analysis project Ga0228619, IMG submission 190065) | Seawater microbial communities from Monterey Bay, California, United States - 22D | ecosystem: Environmental > Aquatic > Marine > Coastal | place: USA: California | collected 2016-10-12 | reverse complement strand
GGGTGCCCTCCCAATCGGTGTCCCTAAATAAAACCAAGTGCCATCCCTTGCAATTCGCATATCTAAATCACCACAAAATGGTGGGTTCCAGAGATGGACAGGAGGTGGGCCTTTTTTTGACTCGGCCATTGCAGCTTGCACAATGCTATCCGAGCTTTTTTTCTTAAATGCTTTTTTCATTTGGTTCTTCAAAAATATATATTTTATATAAATATTGATATTAGAGCTGTGTAAAGTTCTATTATGATAGGTAAATTTCATGGATAATATTGATTGATAATATTCTAGCCTCGTATTTGTACTGCTATTGGTCAAATTTTCAAAAAATAACTTGATTTTTATAATTGGTAATATTATTTTACCAATAAATGAAGGATGCTCCAAATGGAAATGCCAACCCCTAATGCTAATGTACTGAGTAAAAAAGCGCATATAGTGAAGCGCTTAAGTAAAATTTTACCAGCTGAGTCTGTGATTTTTGAAGAACATGAAACAAGAGCATATGAATGTGATGCTTTAACAGCTTATCGATGTTTGCCAATGATAGCTGTACTTCCTGAAACTACGCAACAAGTATCAGATGTGCTTAGAGTATGCTATGAGGAAGGTGCCCCTGTAGTTCCAAGAGGATCTGGTACATCACTTGCTGGTGGAGCCATGCCAACTGCTGATTGTGTGATTTTAGGTGTGGCTAAGTTAAATAATGTTTTAGAAACTGATTATGATAATAGATTAATCCGTGTACAATCTGGTCGCACAAATCTCTCAGTTTCTGGTGCTGTAGAAGAGGATGGATTTTTCTATGCCCCTGATCCTAGCAGTCAATTAGCCTGTGCTATTGCAGGAAACATTGGAATGAATTCTGGTGGAGCTCATTGTTTAAAATATGGTGTAACTACAAATAATTTAATGGGTGTAACCATGGTAATGATGGATGGAGAAATTGTTGAAATTGGTGGAAGTCATTTAGACTCTGCTGGTCTTGATTTGCTTGGAGTTATTTGTGGCTCAGAGGGCCAATTGGGTGTAGTTACTGAGGCTACACTTCGTATTTTAAGTAAACCTGTAGGTGCAAGACCTGTTCTAATTGCATTTGATAAAAATGAAGTTGCAGGTGCGTGTGTAGCGGATATTATTAAAGCTGGTGTTCTTCCTGTAGCCATGGAATTTATGGATCGCTTATGCATTGAAACAAGTGAAAACTTTGCAAATGCAGGCTATCCAAATGCAGAAGCCCTTTTAATTGTAGAGGTAGAAGGCTCAGAGCTGGAAATACAAGAACAGCTTTCAAAGATTATAACTATTGCAGAAAAGCACAACCCAATTGAATTACGTGAAGTAAATCGGAAGAAGAGAGCGCTAAAATCTGGCTTGGGCGAAAATCTGCGTTTGGAGCAATTGGGCAAATCAGTGACTACATGTGTCTTGATGGAACTATACCAGTGTCAGAGTTGCCATATGTTTTAAAGCGAATTGGTGAAATTGGAAATGAATATGGCTTAAGAGTTGGTAATGTTTTCCATGCTGGTGATGGTAATATGCATCCATTAATATTGTTCGATGCAAATAAGCCTGGTGATTTAGAGCTTTGTGAGAAAATGGGCGCTGAAATTTTACGATTGTGTGTGGAAGTTGGTGGGTGCCTAACGGGTGAGCATGGTGTTGGTGTTGAGAAGAGAGATCTGATGTTTAATCAATACAACGAGCAAGACATTGAAGCACAATTGAATATTAAAGATGTTTTTGACCCAAAGTGGCTTTTAAATGGCGCAAAAGTATTTCCTTTAGTATCAACTGAAGATAGGCGTGCAGCATGATTGCACCAACTACTGAAGCTGAACTTTCTGATTTTTTATCGGAGGCTTCAGAGCCTGTTAGGATTGTTGGTGGAGGCACACGTCAAAATCTAGGTAATTCTGTTAAAGCTAAAAAGAAATTAACAACTGCTGGATTGACTGGTATCACATTATTGGAGCCTGCTGCACTAACACTGGTTGTGCGCTCTGGCACTCCATTAAAGGAGGTTCAAAAAGCTCTAAATGAAGTCAATCAACAGCTTCCATTTGAACCAATGGATCATTGTGATTTGCTTGGTTCAACTGGGGAAACTACGATTGGTGGCGTTGTAGCCTGCAATATTTCAGGTTCACGACGTATTCAAACAGGAGCATGCCGAGACAGTCTAATAGGTGTAAGATTTGTAGATGGTATGGGAACGATTGTAAAAAATGGTGGCCGAGTGATGAAGAATGTTACTGGTTATGATTTGGTAAAACTAATGGCCGGGAGTTATGGAACGTTAGGTGTTATGACAGAATTATCATTCAAATTGTTACCAAAACCTGAAGCCACTGCTTCAATTAAATTACATGGTTTAAGTGATGAAGATGGAATAGCGGCATTATGTAAAGCTCTTGGATCTCCAAACGATGTTAACGGTGCAGCTCATTTAAATAATGAAACTTTAATTCGTATTGAAGGCTTTTCTGGTTCAGTTGAATTTCGAATAGAAGCTTTAAAAAAATTATTTCCCAATTTTGAAATTAGTGTTGAAACTAACAGTGAAAAAAACAAAGAAATATGGAATTCTATAGGCAATGTTTCAGTCTTTTCAAAAACAACTACTTCAATTTGGCGCCTCTCTGTAAAGCCAACATCTGGACCAAAAATAATGGATACTTTATTAAAAGCAGGTATAAAAGCTGATGCGCAGTATGATTGGGGCGGTGGATTAGTTTATTTATCTGTTCCAGAGAACATAGATATTCGCAATCACCTCTCGAACATACAAGGCCATATAACTTTAGTTCGTGGCAATGGAGGTGGGGCAGATGCAATGCCAGTGCAAAATAGTTTAATTAAAGAAATTGAAGAGGGCTTAAGAAAAAAATTTGACCCTCGTAAAATTTTAAATTCTGGAATTATGGCTTAATGCAAACAAATTTTACTAAATCTCAATTAAAAGAACCAAAAATTGCTCGTTCAAATGCAGTTTTAAGAAATTGCGTGCATTGTGGATTTTGTACTGCAACATGCCCTACATATCAAATACTTGGTGATGAATTGGATAGTCCTCGTGGACGAATATATCTTATTAAAGATATGTTGGAAAACCAACGTAAGCCTGATGAAAAAGTTGTTAAGCATGTAGATAGGTGTCTATCTTGTCTTGCATGCATGACTACTTGTCCCTCAGGAGTGAATTATATGCATTTAGTAGATCACGCTCGAGAATATATTGAAGATAACTATAAAAGGCCAATTTTTGATAGAATAATGCGAGCTACTTTGGCGCAAATATTACCTTATGATAAGAGATTTAGGTTCGCGATGAAGTCCGCAAGATTAGTAAAACCTTTTGCACCTTTGATGCCATCAAAAATTCGTAATATGGTTGAATTTGCACCCAAAAATATTCCAGTACCAAGTTTAAATGATAGGCCTCAAGTTTTTCCAGCTGAAGGCGAGCGAATCAAGCGTGTTGCTTTGATGACTGGCTGTGCTCAAAAAGCTTTAGATACAGATATTAATGATGCTACAATTAGATTATTACGCAGGCATGGATGTGAAGTAGTGGTTGCAGCAGGCGCGGGATGTTGTGGAGCACTTACACATCATATGGGTAAGTCAAAATTAAGCCACATATCAGCTGCAAAGAATATACGTGCATGGATGACTGAGTTGAATGGTGATGGCCTTGATGCAATAGTAATCAATACTAGTGGATGTGGAACAACAGTTAAAGATTATGGCAATATGTTTGCAGGAGATCCGTTGGTAGAAGATGCAAAGAAAGTTGGGGCGCTAGCAAAAGATATAACTGAGATAATGATAGAGCTCGGATTAGGTGAAACATCAATACCAGAAATGCGTGTTGCTTATCATGCCGCTTGTTCTCTTCAGCACGGACAACAAATCAAAACACATCCGAAAACATTATTAAAGAATGCAGGTTTTACTATCATAGAACCAAAAGATAGCCATCTTTGCTGCGGTTCAGCTGGAACTTATAATTTGATGCAACCGGAAATTTCTAAGAAACTCAAAAAACGTAAAGTTCAGACATTAGAAGAGCTCAAACCTGATGTTATAAGTGCTGGAAATATTGGTTGTATGATGCAAATTGGGTCATCTATTGGTGTCCCAGTGGTTCATACTGCAGAATTATTAGATTGGGCTACAGGGGGACCAAAGCCAGCTAAGATATCATAATTAAGTTTTATTTCAGAAATTTCTATTTGGACAGAATGTATTTCATGCGTAAAGTGTTCATAGGGGAAGAAAATGAAATTTATTGTCTCAGTTATATTAACTTGTATTGGGCTCAGTTTAAGTGCTGATGATAATTTAGATAAATTAAAGGCCTATGAAAATCAATTAACTTGGTCTGGTGTTGGTAGGGTTAATATTATTGGAGGCAACCATAGGTTATGTTCTGGGGTATTAATTTCAAATACTTACATTCTAACGGCAGCACATTGCGTTTTAAATGAAAAGACGGGTAATGCACACAAGCCAAATAGAATTCAGTTTTCAGCGGGTTGGGGCAATGAAGGCCCTGCTGCCTATGGCCAAGCAAAGCATGTTTTTGTACATAAAAAATATAAAATTTCTAATATAATAAACGATGATATCATTTCTGCAGATTTAGCTATTATAGAGCTATCTATGCCCATGAATGTAAACGGCATTAAACCTTTCGCATTCAATAACTCATCTACGAATAATCAAAATATTTATATTGTTTCATATGTTGAAGGCCCATCTTTAGCAAAAATTTCAAAAGAAAAATGTGATTTAATAGAGCATCGAAACAAAATAATTCTTACAACTTGTTCAGTTGATTTTGGAGCTTCTGGAGCTCCCATATTTATTTGGGAAGATAAGCAATTTAAGATTTTTTCTATTGTATCTGCTAAAGCAGAACTAGGAGAAATAGATGTATCTTTAGGCGTTTCTCTACAGAGACCATTGAATGAATTAATTGGGCAAGTCTTTGGATTAGAAAATATTGTAGAAATAGAATTTTTTAAAGAAAATTTAATAAATCAATAATCTTTTAAAGTTAATACCATTACATAAGATAAAAAAAATCGCTTGCCAAACTAAATTCAAATACTGTATGTTACCAATCGGATGCCCATATGGGGTCCAAATTTAACCTGGTCTGTCCATTAGGAAGGCCGATATAACGTATCGCTTAGAAAAGGATATGCACATGCGTAACTATGATTTTACACCACTATACCGTTCAACAGTTGGATTTGATCGTTTAGCAAGTATGTTAGATGTAGCACTCACAGCTGACAATGGAACAAACACATACCCCCCCTACAATATTGAAAAAGCCGGAGAAAATAAGTACCGTATTACGGTAGCTGTTTCAGGTTTTAGCGAAAATGAGCTAAATGTTGAAATGCGTGAGGGGCAACTTGTCATTTCTGCAAAGAAGGAAGAAATTTCCAACGATCAAGTAACTTATCTACATAGAGGAATTGCACAAAGAGCATTTGAAAAGCGCTTTCAATTAGCTGATCATGTTCGACCAATTGGTGCTGAAACTCGAGATGGATTACTCCATATTGATCTTTTGCGAGAAGTACCTGAAGCACTCAAACCTCGAAAAATTGAAATTGCAAATTCTGCAACAATTAATGGTAGAGCTTCAAGGGAAAAGGTAAGCACAAAAGCTAACTAAAAGTGCTTCAAAAGATACTTAGCTCTAGGCTAGTTCTTCCCCTTTTCTAGCGTGGGCTTTGTCCCCAAATATGATGTATCTAATCAAATTTTGGGTCTTGACGCCATCCATTCCTCCACGGATGGCGTCTTTTAACTAAAAAGTTACTTAACTGAAGTACAAATATATTTCATTTCTAGAAAGTCTTGTATTCCATGGTGTGAACCTTCTCTTCCTAATCCTGATTGTTTAACACCACCAAAAGGTGCTACTTCTGTTGATATTATACCTGTATTAACCCCAACAATGCCGTATTCTAAATTTTCTTGAACTCGGATAACTCTGCTCAGGTCGTTTGCATAAAAATAACACGCTAAACCATAGATAGTATCGTTTGCTGCTGTAATAACATCTTCTTCAGTTTCAAACTTAAATAGTGGAGCTAATGGGCCGAAAGTTTCCTCTTCGGTCATTAGCATTTCTGAGTTGGCGCCAGTAATTACAGTAGGTTCAAAGAATGTTCCGCCTAATTTATGACGGTTTCCACCAGTTTCAACTATTGCACCTTTTGCAGTTGCATCCGCAATATGCTCTTCTACTTTTTCAACCGCTGCCATATCGATAAGTGGCCCGTTGGCTACTTCAGGGTCCATACCATTTCCAACCGTCATTGATTCAACGCGTTCAATTAATTTTTTTGCAAAAGCCTCATAAACGCCGGCTTGCACATAAATGCGATTTGCACAAACACAAGTTTGGCCATTATTGCGAAATTTAGAAATAATTGCACCATCAACCGCATCATCTAGATTTGCATCATCAAAAACAATAAAAGGTGCGTTTCCTCCTAATTCTAGCGAAAGCTTCATAATTTGATCAGAGCATTGTCGCATTAAAATTCGCCCTACTTGAGTCGAACCTGTAAAGGTTAATTTTCGAACTTTATTGTTGGTGCAAAATTCTAGACCAATTTCATGAGATTTTGAGGAAGTTAATATTGATAATAGTCCTTTGGGGAGTCCAGCTCTTTCAGCGATTATTGCAATAGCAAGAGCTGAAAGAGGTGTTTCAGTTGCTGGGCGACCTACAAATGAGCAACCAGCGGCTAAAGCGGGTGCTAATTTTCTTGTAATCATTGCTGATGGAAAATTCCAAGGAGTGATTGATGTTACAACCCCAATAGGCTCTTTGAGAACTGTTATTCGCTTATCACGCATGTGACCTGGAATTGTTTCTCCATAAATACGTTTTGCTTCTTCTCCAAACCATTCAAAAAAACTTGCAGCGTAGGCAATTTCACCTTTGCCTTCTGCTAAAGGCTTGCCCATTTCAGATGTCAAAATTATTCCTAAGTCATCAGCGTGTAATGTCATTAGGTTATATATTTCACGTAAAATTGCCGCACGTTCTTTGCCAGTATGTCGTGCCCATTTTTTTTGAGCGATGGCAGCTGCATCAATTGCATGTTTGGCGTCTTTAACATCTAAGTCAGGTAAAGATGCAATTACTTCACCCGTAGCAGGATTAATAACATCAAATGTTTTACCATTTTTTGCTGTTACCCATTCACCTGCGACATATGCTTTTTTTGCAAGGAGGCTAGGGTCATTCAAGAGTGATTCCAATTTTGTATTTTCTAACATTTTGGGTCCTAATAAATTATTTAGAAAGTAGTATTCTTTTTTATCTATATTTCATAAACGCTTATATTATCAATTAATGATTACCTGTTGTAATAAATACGACAAGATTATGATTATAATTAATAGAATCTTCTAGCATTTAAATTATATTTTTGGCAAAACTAAATCCATAACTTTTAAACAGGATAAAATGATGATCCCATATCGTTCTAGAACAACTACACATGGTCGTAATATGGCAGGAGCCAGGGGCCTTTGGCGAGCAACTGGTATGACAGATGACGATTTTGGTAAACCAATCATTGCAGTAGTAAATTCATTTACTCAGTTTGTTCCAGGTCATGTTCATTTAAAAGATTTGGGCCAGCTCGTTGCGGGTGAAATAGAAGCTAGTGGTGGCGTTGCCAAAGAATTTAATACAATAGCAGTTGATGATGGTATTGCTATGGGACATGATGGGATGCTCTATTCTTTACCAAGTCGTGAAATTATTGCTGATAGTGTAGAATATATGGTTAATGCACATTGTGCTGATGCAATGGTTTGTATCTCAAATTGTGACAAAATAACTCCAGGTATGCTTATGGCTGCCTTGAGGCTAGATATTCCTGTTGTGTTTGTCTCTGGCGGTCCAATGGAGGCTGGCAAAGTAGATATTGATGGTGAATTACGAAAAGTTGATCTTGTTGATGCCATGATTGAAGCAGCAAATCCTGATATGTCTGATGCTAATGTCCAGGCTATAGAAGAAGCTGCATGTCCTACATGTGGATCGTGTTCAGGTATGTTTACAGCAAACTCAATGAATTGCCTTGCTGAAGCATTAGGGCTTGCATTGCCGGGTAATGGTTCAACTTTAGCTACCCATTCGAAGCGAGAAGCATTATTTCGAGAAGCTGGTAGATTAATAGTGGACCTTACAAAGCGTCATTACGAAAAAGGTGAAAAAGACCTTACAGCACGTGGGATTGCTACTAAAGCAGCCTTTGAGAATGCTATGACAATGGATATCACTATGGGTGGATCTACTAACACTATCCTGCATTTGCTTGCTATGGCAAAAGAAGCTGAGGTGGATTTTACAGTAGATGATATTGACCGTTTATCGAGAACCACTCCATGCTTGTGTAAAGTCGCTCCTGCAGTAGCAAATGTGCATATGGAAGATGTGCATCGCGCAGGTGGCATCTTTGCATTACTAGGAGAACTTGATCGTTGTGGCCTATTAGATACTTCTGTTTCTACGATTCATACACCAACATTGGCACAAGCAATAACAAATTGGGATGTTGCAATAACAAATAAAAAAGAAGCACATGATTTGTTTTTAGCCGCACCTGGGGGAATTCGTACCACTCAAGCATTTAGTCAGTCTCGTGAATACAATGAACTTGATTTAGACCGCGCAAATGGGGTCATAAGAAATCAAGATAATGCATTTAGTAAAGATGGTGGTCTTGCTGTTTTATTTGGAAATATTGCTCAGGAAGGTTGCGTTGTAAAAACTGCTGGTGTGGATGACAGCATACTTAAGTTTAGTGGGAAGGCAGTTGTTTGTGAAAGTCAAGATACAGCGGTTAATCGCATCTTAAATAAAGAAGTAGTTGCTGGTGATGTAGTAGTTATCCGCTACGAAGGCCCAAAGGGTGGCCCAGGAATGCAGGAAATGCTTTACCCAACATCTTATTTAAAATCAATGCGCTTAGGTAAAGCATGTGCTTTGATCACAGACGGCCGTTTTTCAGGTGGTACATCTGGCTTATCTATTGGACATGTTTCTCCTGAAGCTGCTGAGGGTGGAAATATTGGCTTAATAAAAGAAGGTGATATTATTGAAATTGATATCCCAAACCGCTCAATTAATGTTGCCCTATCTGATGAAGAGTTAAGCGCTAGAAGAGATCAAATGATTGCTAAAGGTGAAGGCGCATGGGCACCAGAAGAAGAAAGAAAACGAAAGGTAAGTAGAGCTTTAAGGGCTTACGCATCTTTAGTTACTAATGCTTCGCAGGGCGCTGTCCGAGGTGAACCTTAGTATTTCAACTCAAGAGAATGGAGGTGCTTTTATTAAGAAGTATTCTCATATTTTATAGATATTGAAATTATATTGTTATTTAGCCAATATACATCGATTGGCTAAAGTGAAGGTTTCGTAATGAAAAAAACATCTACTTTAATAAAAAATGCAGATGTTGTTGTTACAATGGATGCGCAGAGAACAGAATTAAAGGGTGCTAGTATCTTAATTGAAAATGGCGCTATTACCCAAGTTGGTAACAACTTAAGTTCAGCTGACGAAGTTGTTGATGCGAGTGGTTGTGTTGTCACGCCAGGGCTAATTAATACGCATCACCATTTATTCCAATCATTAGTTCGTGGTGTCCCTGCTGGGCAAGATGCCTTACTATTTGGCTGGCTTAAGACCCTTTATCCAATATTTCAACGCATGGAAGGAGAAGATATGTTTGTGTCTGCTCAGTCAGGTTTGGCAGAGTTGGCCTTATCTGGATGTTCTTTAAGTGCAGATCATCAATATATTTTTCCTAATGATGTTAAAATGGAACATGCAATAAACGGTGCTAAATCCATTGGTGTAAGATTTCATGCGACACGGGGTGCAATGTCAGTTGGTGAAAGTAATGGTGGGCTTCCACCAGACAGTTTAGTGGAAAAAGAATCTGATATTTTAAATGATTTTGAAAGAGTTATTAGCCAACTTCATGATCCATCACAAAATGCAATGATACAAGTTGGATTGGCGCCATGCTCACCTTTCACTGTTTCAGAAGGATTGATGCGAGATACTGCAGTAATGGCTTTAGATAAAAATGTTATGTTGCACACTCATCTTGCTGAAAATGATGAAGACATAGCATACTCATTAGAAAAGTTTGGGTGTAGGCCAGGTGAATATGCTGAACGTCTTGGTTGGACTGGTAATCATGTATGGCATGCACATTGTGTAAAATTAGATACAGATGAAATTAATTTGTTCTCTAGAACTAAGACAGGTGTGGCTCATTGCCCATGTTCAAATTGCAGATTGGGGTCTGGAATTGCTCCAATTCGTGAAATGAGAGATTTAGGTGTTAAAGTTGGTCTTGGGGTTGATGGATCTGCGTCAAGTGATGCTGGGCATTTGTTGTCTGAAGCAAGGCAGCTACTTTTATTGCAACGGGTGAAAAATGGTGCGAATTCAATGCGAGCTCGTGAAGCTTTAGAAATTGCAACACTTGGGGGTGCTTCAGTTTTAAATCGCTCAGATTTGGGATCTATAGAAGTCGGAAAACGGGCAGATATTGCGATTTGGGATGTCACTGGTCTCGCTGCAGCAGGAGCTTGGGATCCAGTCGCAGCTCTCGTCTTGAATGGACCTTTTAATGTTAGAGATCTGTTTGTTGAAGGTAAGCCCGTTGTATCAAGCACAAGGCTGGTTAACCAAGAAGAAGGTATGATTGTTGAGCGTGTTAATAAAAGAGTAATGCGATTAATGAGTTAGTATTTGTGATGATAATTTATCTCTCAAGTGAATATTTTATAAATTAATGATTCTTTTTTTTTGAAAAAGCTTATTTTTTTATTAGTTTTAATAGTTATTATATCTATTAAACTTCCCAATAATTTAGAAAACGTATTTAAAATGACTTTTGTATACAGGTTTTGTGTTTAATTTTAATTAGTTGTTTAAAAATAATACCTTAAGGAATCATTTCTATTATTCTTCTTTGAGTATTATTAAATGATTAATTAAAAAATAAATATTTCATTTAGTCATTTCATTTTATCTTATTTATAATAATTATATTGATAAAATTGACAATAGGTGGACTTTATAAGATTTTTCTTGATTTTCTTTTTTTTTCTGCCATCCCTTAGTTAGTTTGTGAGTAATCACAGCATAACGTACCTTTTTAGGTGCAAAATATAGGGGAATAAAATGACAAATTCTACAACA
>Ga0228619_1001215_pt1 | contig 11355 bp, 10 predicted proteins | sample 22DmetaG_FD_190065 | JGI IMG/M metagenome (GOLD analysis project Ga0228619, IMG submission 190065) | Seawater microbial communities from Monterey Bay, California, United States - 22D | ecosystem: Environmental > Aquatic > Marine > Coastal | place: USA: California | collected 2016-10-12 | reverse complement strand
GTTCATAGCTGCGAGCTGTGGGCCCGAAGAGCCGTTGCACAATCCTACACCTCTAGCATTAGAATACCCGTCCCATTTTCCAACTCCGGATGTGCCTCTGGATAATTCACTCACCGAAGAAGGCGTCAAGTTGGGTCGTCATTTGTTCTTTGACCCAAGGCTCTCAGGTGATAATACGCAAAGCTGTGGTTCGTGCCACAGTCAGGAGCATGGCTTTGCAGAGCCTACTCGATATTCTACAGGAATAGACGGTATTATAGGTACAGTCAATGCCATGGTGCTTTCGAATATGGCCTGGCAAGATTTCTTCTTTTGGGATGGACGCGAAAACAGCTTAGAAGATCAGGTACAAGACCCCATCGTTAATCCTATTGAAATGCACGCACAATGGCCCGACGTCATTGCAAAATTGGCCCAGGATCCTACCTACGTTGAGCTATTTGAAGATGCTTTTGGTACTGATGATCCTATCACGAGACAAAATACAGCGAAAGCATTGGCTCAGTATGTTCGTACTCTGGTTAGTGGCAGTAGCAAGCTCGATCAGTATATTCAGGGTACGTATACTTTTACGTCTTCAGAACAATTGGGTTTTGATATTTTCAACAACGAACAAGGCGATTGTTTCCATTGCCACGGTTTAGCAACCACAGGGTACCAAATGGGTGCACATGGACTCCTTCAATTCACGAACAATGGATTAGATAGCATACATGTTGTGGGCGCAGGACGCGAGGCGGTTACCGGAGATCCTTCAGACCGCGGTAAATTCAAAGTCCCGTCATTACGCAATGTTGAATACAGTTACCCCTACATGCACGACGGTCGTTTTCAAACGCTCTCTGAGGTGCTTGATTTTTATGAAATGGGCGGTCATCCATCGTCGACTGTTGATCCAAACATGAAAGCTGTGGGTATTGGTCGGAATTGGTCAATAGCTCAAAAACAGGGGCTGTTAGATTTTCTAAAGACATTTTCAGACCCCGCGTTTTTAACGGATACGTCATTTACAGATCCTTGGTAAAATGAAATTACTCTATACCGGTACGGCCTTTATAGAACCTATGTTTCCTAACATGCCGCACAACGTATTGAGCATTTCAACTGCTATTATTGCGGATTTCCCTCAAAAGCACCGTACCCGGGTTGTGTTAAAAATCAATGGAGAAGGGCACATTCAGTGCGGATTAAACTCACATATTCCTGGTATGCGCTGCATGATGATTAGTAAAAAACACATGACTGATCTAGGCTTACTCACCGGTGAAAAGGTTGCTTTCGAAATTTTTGAGGACCCAAATCCTCTCGGTGTTGCGGTTCCCGAAGTGCTCAAAGCGCTTCTTGCGCAAGATGAAGTCGTAGAACGCATATGGAATAGGCTGACTGACGGTCGGAAGCGTACTATCTGTCATTCGACCATGCGCATCAAGAATATAGATTTACAGGTAGAACGGGCATTGGAATTCTTTGAATCGGAACGTGAGAAATTGGTTCAAAAAGGGAAGTGGTAGATTTTGGCACGCCTTTTGGAATATTTCAAATAAGGACTCCGTACCTTAACCTACCTATTTTAATTAACAGTAAAACCGTGAATTATGAAAGCGAGAATCCTCTTAGTGGCTTTAGCTAGCGCAGGACTATTATTAGCCAGCTGTGGTTCTAAAACAAAAGTACCAAAAGGTGAAATCGAACAGGTACTGCCTTGTTCAGAGTTTAAAAGTGACAAAAAGACGTTCCGCGTCTAAAGTTTCGGTGAGAGCGCCGACATGAATGTTGCTAAGAAAAAAGCGCTGAGTAATGCACGTACAGAACTTGCTGGTATGATCAATAGTACCATGAAAGTGGTGGCCGATAACTATGTGAAGAGCATGGAAGTCAACAACGTTGAAGAAGTGTTGGAACGTTTCGAAGAAAACTCGCGTACAATAATCAATGAACGCTTGAATGGTTCTGTAGTGGTTTGTGATCGTGTCACGCAAGTACAATCGAGCGGTAAGTTTAAGTACTACATCGCTATAGAATTGGACGGTGAGAAAATCGTTAAGAATTACTACAAAGCACTTTCGAAGAACGACAAGATCATGGTTGATTACAACTATGAAAAATTCAAAGAAACGTACGAAAAAGAGATGGAACGCGCAGGTAGGTAACTACGCGTACGCGTCCAGCAATTCTAGAATTATAGCGTCCCACGATCTGCTCTTTAGCACATCGTGGGATTTTTTTTGCGCTAAGTTTCCGTTGAGTGCCGCGGTAATTGTGGTTACAGCGGCCGCTTTATCTTCAATCTGAATGGGTGTACCAATTGGGGCGAGGGTTTCATTCATGTCTGCAACGTCATTATAAAGCACGTGCATACCCTGCGAAGCGGCTTCCCATCCTACCAGTGAAAACGATTCGAAATGCGAGGGTATAATAAGTGTTCGGTGTGAACGAAGAATACGTTTAAGTGCATCACCGGCGGTATAGGGCAGGAATGAAACACTCGACCCGGCTTGTTGAAGGCAATCATCGTAATAGGTTTTCTGATTCGTATTGGCATCGCCTACAACAGTAAGCGGCCAGTTGTTTTCGGTAGCCCAATCGATAATAGTTTTTTGATTCTTCAGCCATTCTAGTCTACCTAAAAGCAATAAACCTTCACGTTTTTCGATCGCCTCATAAGGTTCTAGAAAGGATGCGCTAATCCCGAGTGGTATCGTTTTAACCGCACAATCGAGCGAACCAAAGTCACTTTCTATACGCTGCAACTCACTATTGGATGAGGTGATTAAGCAGTTGGTTAGTTTAAGGAGTGCACGTACGAGAGATTTTTGTCCTTGTGTGATGAATAGCACGCCAGGGAATCGGTCACTGCGGTTAAGTGCTCGGCCTATTGTTTTTGCATACTCTAAACCGTGTTTACCCATGAGTGCATAAAGCAATGGGAAACGCTGCTGGTCCGCAAGGCTGTAGTCGACATAAATACTGCTGAGAATCTTCTTGCCTTTGAACGATTTAAAATAGGGCAGGAGGTCCGACGGTCTACCAAGGTTGAATCCATGAAGTACATTGGCCGAAAGTGGCAACGATTGACCCGCTGTAATGATAGTTGCTTCGTGCCCACAGCGTTGCAGTGCGGAAGCCGTTTCCTCCACTTGCACTGTATCGCCTCCCGGCTGTGTATACAGGGTTTTTCGTGCCAGCAGCACTACATGCATTATTCGGCGATCATGTTGTGTGCTTCTAATATATCGAGGACGTCATCTGCATCCACGTCATCAGAAAATCTCAAAGGTTTATTAGGAAGCCCAGTATCGACACTCCAGTTCCCTTCCCCGAGCAAAGCATTAAGGTCCGATTGTACTTTGGCGATACATCCGCCGCAATTGATTTTTGAATCTAGGATCATTATAAGGGTTTCTTATGGAGTCGAAGTGAATTAGCTACCACGCCCAAGCTACTAAAACTCATGGCAATACTCGCCATCATTGGGGTTAATTCTAGTCCGAATGGGGTGGCCAACAGACCTGCAGCAATTGGAATAGCAATGAGATTATAGCCAAAAGCCCACATTAAATTCCCTCGAATGGTTTCCATGGTCAAGGTGCTCAGTTTGAAATAGAGTGCCATTTGCGGTAACCCGTCTCGCGTCAAAACTACAGCAGCACTTTCTTGCGCTACGGCAGTTCCATGCGCTAGTGAAACACCTACATCCGCGGCATTTAAAGCAATACTGTCATTAATGCCGTCGCCAAGCATTAAGGTGCGGCCGTGCTTTTGATAGGATCGTACAAGAACTACTTTATCGTGTGGTTGTAATGCGCCGTGGTACTTCTCTATACCCAAAGCTTCAGCTGTTTTTGCAACCGCTTCTTCAACATCTCCCGATGCGATAATGGGTGTAATGCCACGTTGCTGCAGTGCATGTATTAAAAGCGGCGCATCAGGGTGGAGTGTATCTTCAAAGGATACTAAGGCAATAAGACCGTTTTCCCTAAAGCAGAGGGTGTGTGTAAACGGCGCGTTTGGAGGAGGCGTACCTGTGATTTCAGCGAAAAATGATCCCGAACCTATATAGTACATGCGTCCATCAATCTTCCCTTGAATCCCTTTACCCGGTAAAACCTTGAATCGTTTCACTTGAGGTAATCCATCGACATTTCCAAAGTAGGTGGCTAAGGCATGATTGAGCGGATGCGTTCCCCTTTCATTTAAGGTGACAACGAAAGAGCGTGCCGCCTTATCCTCCCAATCGATAGCAGTAACCACCGGTCTACCTAGGGTGAGTGTACCGGTTTTATCTAGGAGCGCATATTTAATTTCGCCGGCCAATTCTAAGGCTGCAGCGTCCTTGATCAATAATCCTTTTTTACTACCTATTCCAGTCGCCGCTACTACGGCCAACGGTGTGGCTAATCCTAGTGCGCATGGACATGCGATGACTAATACATCAACGGCATACATTACTGCCTTCTGCGAGTCAAACCCAAAATACCACACTAACCCAGTAAGCAAACTCAAGGCTAAAATTGTGGGCACAAAAACTTTAGAAATACGATCGGTTAATGCTTCAATAGGGGCTGCGGTGCCCTGGGCATCGACAACAGCATCGATGATGCCGCCTAAAGCGCTGCTTCGTCCAGTATGAGTAACGCGCACTAAAAGGCCTTCATGGCCGTTCATTGTACCCGCCCAAATTTTTGATCCTATTCCTTTTTCCACCGGTATAGGTTCTCCGGTAAATGTACTTTCATCGATAGTGCTCCTGCCTTCTACGACCATTCCGTCCACTGGCACGCGTTGCGCGGGCGGAATCCAGACCAATTGGTCCAATTCCAGCGATTCAACCGCTACCTTTTGCTGCTTACCGGCATCCATCAAAATGGCTTCGTTGGACTGTAAGGACAGAAGTGCAGTTAAAGCTTTATTGTTCGATAATTTTCCGCGGTCTTCTATAAGCTTACCGATGAGAATAAAATAAATAATTAAGCCCGCACTTTCGAAATAGACCTGTTCGTGCCTACCCATAGCCCATCCGGCAATGGAATACCCGTAGGCAACTAGAGAGCCTAAACTCACTAAAGTATCCATATTCGTTCTCCCCATTTTAGCGAGTGCAAAAGCCTTTCTATGGATGTTCCTTCCGAAGTACATGCTGAGTGCAGTAGCAAGCAAAAATTGCAGTACAATACTCCAGCTTGTATGCAGATGCATCATTCCTACTATGAATAAAGGAAGAGCAAGCGCTGAAGCAGCAAACAGTTCATTCCGTTTACGGTCCACCTCTTCCTTTTGATTTTCTATCCGCGCTCGTGGACTTATGTAGCTCGTGGTAAGTTCGTATCCTGCTGCAGCTAAACTTTTTCGCAGTGCGGGAACATCTAATACATCTTTATCTACGGTGGCTTTAAAGCTGCCACTAGCATAGCGAACCTGAACATTTTCCAGTCCAGATGTACCTGCTGCAATACCGTGTGCACTGTGTGCACAGCCTGCACAAGTCATTCCTGATAATGCCCACTGAATTTGCTCTTTTGCCATGGTTCAAAGGTAGGTATTGCCGATGGTAAAAAGTATCTTTGAGCAATCGCATAATTTGTTACGATCTCCATGAATCCACTAATAGAATTCCCATCGACAGCTCACGAAGCTTTACCGTTTGACCGTATTAAGCCAGAACATTTCCTGCCTGCATTGGAGCATTGGATCCAGGTTTCTAAAGAACGTCAAGCAGCCATTGTGGCCAATTCTGAACGCCCCACTTTTGATAACACCGTAGCCGCATTAGAATTTTCCTCATTGGAATTAAATAAGGTGAGCAGCTGTTTTTTCAACCTCAATAGTGCAGAAACGAACGCGTCCATTCAGGAAATCGCACGCGAATTTTCACCAAAATTAACTGCATTTAGCAGCGAGACGTTATTGAATGAACCCTTGTTCCTTCGTATTCAAAGCGTTCATGAATCTGGGCAAGAACTGGACTCAGCAGAAGCGCAGCGCTTGCTAAACGAAACTTACGAAAGCTTTGTCCGCAATGGCGCTGCACTCCTCGGTGAGGATCGCACACGTTTAACGGCTTTGAATGAAGAATTGAGTACGTTGTCATTGACTTTCGGCGAGCATGTTTTAGCAGAAACAAAAGCGTTTCAATACTACACTGAAACCGCAGAGGATCTTCAAGGACTTCCTGAAGATGTGATTGAATCTGCAGCCCAATTAGGGCAGCAGGAAGGCAAAGAGGGTTATCTCTTGGGTCTAGATATGCCTACTTACATGGCTGTCATGAAATATGCCGATCGTTCGGAATTACGGGCCCACTTTTACCGTGCCTATGGCTCGCGAGCCGCTAAGGAAAACGAAAATAACAATGAACAGGTTATCAAAGATTTGGTCAATAAACGCATGGAGCGCGCGCAATTGCTTGGGTTCGATTCTCATGCCCAGTTGACTTTGAGCAAGCGTATGGCGAAAACGCCAAGTACTGTTTTAAACTTTCTGGATCATCTACTAGAGGTGGCTAAACCGGCTGCAGAGCTAGACTTAAAAGCTGTTTCGGACTTTGCCGTGGCAAAGGGCGCTGACCTCCCTATTCAACCATGGGACTTCAGTTATTGGTCAGAAAAGTTGAAGATGGAACGCCTTTCCCTGGATGATCAAGCTTTAAAGCCATATTTCAAGCTTGAAAATGTTTTAGAGGGCGCTTTTACTGTGGCAGGCCGGTTGTTTGGACTTCATTTCAAACACCATCCTGATGTACCAGTTTACCACGAGGATGTGGATGCCTATGAGGTCTTTGATGCCGACGGTCATTTCCTGAGTCTGTTTTATGCTGACTTTTTTCCTCGACCAGGTAAACGTGCCGGTGCGTGGATGACCAGTTATCAGAGTATGTATACCAAAGAGGGCACAGAGGTACGTCCACATATCAGTATTGTTTGCAATTTCACAAAACCGACAGCTTCGAAGCCTTCGCTTCTAACATTTAACGAGGTCACCACGTTATTTCACGAGTTTGGACATGCCTTGCATGGCATGATGGCACGTGGAACCTATCCTTCGCTCACGGGGACGAGCGTGTATTGGGATTTTGTGGAGCTCCCTTCGCAAATCATGGAGAATTGGTGCTACCAGCCCGAAGCATTGGCACTTTTTGCAAAGCACTATGAGACCGGTGCTGTCTTACCTATAGAGTATATTGATAAGATAAAAGAAAGTCAGACTTTCCTCGAAGGGTATATGACCTTGCGCCAACTAAATTTTGGCTACTTAGACATGAGTTGGCACCATAGAAAAGATCTATTTGAAGGCGATGTAGCTTCACATGAAAAGGTCGCAACTGAGCGAACTTCCCTATTTGAGGCAGTTAAGGGTATCCGCTCTAGTACTGCCTTTAGTCATATTTTTCAGGGTGGATACAGTGCCGGATACTACAGTTACAAATGGGCTGAGGTATTGGATGCCGATGCTTTTGAGCGATTTGAAGAGGAAGGTTTATTCGACCCTAAAGTTGCCGCGGATTTTGCGTTAATCCTACAGAGTGGCGGTACTATTGCTCCAGATGAATTGTATCGAAAGTTTAGAGGACGCGACCCAAAGGTGGATGCTTTAATTAGGCGCGCTGGAATTTCTGCTTAAAGCAGGCTGCGCACTTTGTATTGAAAACGCCAGTACAATGCAATTGCAGCAAGCAACAATCCGATCGCCAGCCCGATCCAAACACCCAAAGGACCTATAGCCATTACCACACCTAGGTAATAGCAAAGTGGTACGGCAATCACCCAATAAGCAATGAAGGCGATAATGGTTGGCACATTTACATCCTGTACGCCTCGTAGTGCACCTAATGTGGTCGCTTGCATACCGTCAGGTAATTGGAAGATTCCAGCAGCAATCATTAGCACAGCAGTATATTGTAATACTTCAGGGTCGGAGCTATAAAATTCAGGGGCAAGATTGCGAAAACCTATAAATAAACACATGGTAACAACCATCATCGCTAAAGTGAGATGAAACAAGCTTTGACCCGCTGTACGAAGCATTGGTATATCTCTTTTACCCAATTGATTTCCCATGCGAATAGTTGCTGCAGCACCGATACCACTTACCATCATGTAACTTACTGAAGCAATATTCAGTGCTATCTGATGAGCCGCTTGTTGTACCGGACCAATCATCCCGACAATCACACCGCTCATGGCAAAGGCACCGGCTTCAAACACATATTGTAATCCACTGGGTACACCAATGACTAGAATATCACGAATACTTTTCCAAGAAACTTCACTATTGCGCCAATGGTTCCAATAACTCTCGAATTTCTTATGCTTACGAATGTATAAAGCCATTCCGCCTAACATTAGGAAACGTGTACTTAAGGTTGCTATTGCCGCACCTGCTAACCCCAATTCCGGGAAAGGTCCCCATCCTGTGATTAAGGGGTAGTTTAAAAGAATGTTTAGCAAATTGGCGACGAGACTGACGCGCATTCCCGCTTTGGTATCGCTCAACCCTTCGGCAAATTGTTTGAAGGCAAAAAAGCTCATCATCGGGACGATGGATAAACCGACCAAATGGATGTAAGGAAGCGATGCTTCAACGACACGTGCATCTTGACCTAAAAGGTGTGCGAATTGTGCAAAAAGGGCAAGCACGCCGTACACAAGCAATCCTAGTATTGAGTTTAATACGAGTCCGTTTTTAAAATAGTTCACCGCTTCTGCAGGGTCTTCCTTCCCGTCTGCGCCTGCGACTAAAGGTGTGAGGCCGTAGGCAACGCCTATTGCAAAAACCATGGGAATGATGAGAATAGATACGGCTAGTGAGATGGCCGCTAAAGGAATTGTACCGAGGAATTTCCCCACCATTATGGAGTCGGCCACGGACACTAATGTTTGTCCTAATTGCCCGATCATAACTGGATAGGCCAATTTCAGGCTTATCCCGTATTGGGATTTATATGTATTCCAATGGTATGCCACTGCGGCTTAGAGATTATAGCGTTCTACCTCGCGGGTATAAAACGCTTCTGCCTCAGCGATCAATCCTTCTAGAATCTTTGTCAAATCTCCTTCGCTTTCATCACCGATATCATCTAACCACTTCACTTCGTCATTCTCAAGGTTGAGAATGAAAGAAGGAAATTCGGTGTGAACGATATATACTGCTTCTGGTAAATCAGTATTGTCTGCGACTAAGAATTTAGGAAAGTTCATTTGTATTCGTTTTGAATGTCAAAAGTACGTCTATTTACGCGCGAACGTACTTACATCGGTCCCACTAATTTCTAAACCACCTAAAATGTGTAAGCGTTCTATGACATTTCTGAATTCTCTAATATTACCAGTCCAGTCATAGCCTTCTAAGGCGGTTAAGCCTTCATTGCTAATCGTTTTTACCGGTACTCCGTAATCGTCGGCGACCTGCTGTAAAAAATGATCGGCTAATAAAGGAATATCGTCTCTGCGATCGTTCAATGCTGGTACTTCGATTAGGATTACACTCAAGCGGTGGTATAAATCTTCTCTGAATTTTCCCGCTTCGATTTCTTTCCTTAAATCTTTATTCGTCGCGGCTAAAACACGAACATTTACCTTAATGCTGCGATCGCCACCTACTGGGGTGATTTGATGTTCTTGTAATGCACGTAATACTTTGGCTTGCGCACTCAGACTCATGTCGCCTATCTCATCAAGGAACAGAGTCCCCCCGTGAGCCAATTCAAATTTCCCTTTGCGGTCTTTTTGAGCACCGGTAAACGCACCTTTTTTATGACCAAAAAGTTCGCTTTCAATTAATTCTGAAGGTATGGCAGCACAGTTCACTTCTACCATGGCATTTTTCGAGCGCGCACTTTGCTCGTGTATCTGATGCGCGACCAATTCCTTACCGGAACCGTTAGGTCCAGTAATAAGAACACGCGCTTCAGAAGGCGCGACTTTCTCTATAAGTCCGCGCAGCTCAAGCATGCCACTGCTCTCACCAATCATGTTGTACTTCTTACTTACCTTCTTTTTGAGCGTCTTGACCTCTTGCACTAGCGTCTTTTTTTCTAGTGCGTGGCGAACGGTACTTAGTAATCTGTTTAAGTCAGGAGGTTTTGGCAAATAATCGAAGGCGCCTTTTTTCAAGCAGTCAACAGCAGTATTAATATCACCATGCCCACTAATCATGATGACGGGAATTTCAGGATTTATAGCCATCATTTTTTCAAGGACTTCAACACCGTCCATGTGAGGCATTTTTATATCACAGAAAACCAGATCCCAGGCACCGTCGCCGAAAACCTCTATGGCTTGCTTGCCATCTGCTGCCTCATGAACATCATTCGATGCATCCTCCTCTAAGAGTATCTTCTTTAGTACGCGACGAATGGCTTCTTCGTCTTCTATTAATAGTATTCTGCTCATGCTTAATTTTTAAAGTGCACCCGATGTGTTGTCATCGTTTTCTGATGCAATATTCTCGCCAGCACCGACTATTCCGTCGCCAAACTGTCTTACTCGTTCCGGACCTTTCCAAACGGTGCGCTGTGGGAATGGAATAATAATTTTATTTTCACGGAATTCACGATCAATCTCATAGCGCAATTCACTCTTGATCTTTTCAATATGAAATAGGTTTCGAGTGTAAAAGTTTAATTCAAAAACAAGTGCACTTTCACCAAAATCCTTGAGAATAACTAAAGGCTCTTGGCCAGGCTCGGATTCTGGGTGATCCAATGCAACTTGCCTTAGCAAGGTTGCGACGCGTTGTGTGTCACTTCCAAAAGCCACGCTCACCTGAATAGCAAATCTCGTAGTCTCTTCGCTATGCGTTAGGTTGACTACAACTTCGTTCGTCAGTTTACTGTTAGGAACGATAATGAGAATATCGTCTCGCGTGCGCACAGTGGTGGTTCGGAGACCAACGGCTTCTACCTTTCCGAATTGGTCCTGTAGTTTGATAATATCGCCCACGGAAAGGGTGCGTTCCATTAGAATAATTACGCCTGCACTTAAATCTTTAAAGGCATCCTGTAAACCCAGTCCCAAACCAACAAATAAGGCGGTAGATGCAGCTAAAAGTGTAGTGACTTTCACACCAACAGTTTCTAGGGCCATGACTATGACCACAGTATAAATAAGGTATTTAGAAATCTGAAGAATCGTGTATCGACGTCCCTCGTCATAATTTCCACCCATTCGGCTTCTCATGAATACACGTCCCATGGTCCAGATACCTATGCGCGCAGAAAGAAATAGAAATACGACCTGTAATACACCTTTGACAGATAGTCTTACAGTATCGTAGCTCCAAATCTTATAGCTAAGAAATGAATCTATGAAGGCACCGATGTTCTCTAGTATTTCAGCCATTTAAATAGTTCTTTCCAGG
>Ga0228619_1001213_pt1:0-10000 | contig 11356 bp, 9 predicted proteins | sample 22DmetaG_FD_190065 | JGI IMG/M metagenome (GOLD analysis project Ga0228619, IMG submission 190065) | Seawater microbial communities from Monterey Bay, California, United States - 22D | ecosystem: Environmental > Aquatic > Marine > Coastal | place: USA: California | collected 2016-10-12 | reverse complement strand
TCTTTTTTTACTTTCATGGAATGATGAGCAATTCCAGACAGCCAGAGCCGACACGAAATGCCTACTAGATATGGCTTATCTGCGTTATGGACCCACTAAATCTTTTTATTCACGCCTCAAACTATTTGAATTTGATGAAATAAGAACGCCGCTTTTCTTCAATCCGTTTCATCTTGCCTGGTTTGCCAAACGATTAGCGATTACCGATTCCCGACAAATCGCGCAAAGTAACCCTGGGGCTTTTCTTGATCCGAAAAGACAACGTCGCCCGTTGCCAAAGCCTGCTCGCCAAAAAAGCGGCCATAAAGCACGGCCGGTTGCTCATCGCCGATCCGCCCGATCGCTGCAATATCGGCTCTGTAGCCAGACCCATCTGCATCGAAACTGATCTTCGGTGACGCAATGATAAAATCCCGAGTTTGGCCAACCAATGTTCCCGCATTGCGCGGCTCATCAAAATTTACATTCAGTTCGAACACACCATTTTGCACCTGATTTTGCGCCTCAACAGCCGAAACCTACAAATCGCCCTGATAGGTCATCACACCCGAAGGAAGACGCGTCGTAGTTGACCCGGCCACAAAATATCCGCGACCCGCAGTGCCAAGAGATGCAGAGGTTTGAGCAGCAAACCCGTTTTCAAACAGAACCCCGCTTCGAACCAGCTCCAATAACGCCGCATCGTGAAGGGTTAATTTTATCTTGTCGCTAAAACGCCCGGGCTGCCCGGGCGTCATAGAGGGCACCAGATCAGAGCCTTGCTGCTGGCCCAGCGTGGTGGCCAATTTAGCCCCCTGCACCAAGCCCAGATAGGTTTGTGTTCCATCTGTTGATGAGAACAGCACCAGCTGATCGCCATCTTGAAACCTCTCAAGCGCAAGGATCTTGGGATCATCATAAACGGGGTCTATATCCGGCGGGCTGGTGCCCGTAGGCAACACTGCGCCGCCACTGCCACCCCCGCAGGAGGCGAGGGTCATCGCGGTAACGCTTACCATTATGTTACCCATAAAAAGCTTAGGAAATAACTTTTTCAAAACCCGCTTAAGATATAGTATTTCCTTTTCTTGGGCGAGCAAAACAAACTTAAAATTTGCCTCAATTTAGCCGTCTATTGGCGTTGTAACACGCGTGCAGCCCTTTACGGTTTAAACGCGTCTGCAGTGCCCGCGCGCGCATTCCCAGTGTTGCCCATGAAAAAGGTAAAGACATGCCAAAACCTGCCGCTCTGCTTTCAAAATAACGCCACCCTCACTCTATCGGCTGCGGATGGCTCAGAGGTGCAAGATTAAAGGGCCAGTTGTAACCAAAGGCGCCTTCGACTGAATTACTGATCGCCCAACCGCCTTGTTCATGCCAAACGTGGCATTGGCCAAAGGTGACATTAAGCAGACATTTTGTCCCGCAACGCGCAGCAGCAAATCAGCTTTGCGGTTTGGCTAAACTTTAACAGCGTTAGAAAAAATTAAATTTGATTGAGTCACAATTAGATTTACCTGAACCTCCTGCTTAGTGGAGGAGAAAGAATCAATGGCGCAAAAATCCCCCTTTTTAGTGTCTTTTGTGAATTGCCAATTTGAAGAGACCACAGATCAGATTGTATATGCCTCGAATGCACAGGATGCTGAAGATCAAACATTACGCGCCTTCTCATCCGCGCATATTGTCAGCAGCGTTCGATCTATCGACAATTTGAAATGGCTGAGCGCTGCGTAATCAGACATTTATGCGCCCCAAAGCGCAGTCTGATGCGCGCGTTGTCTGGTAAGTGAAGAGGCGACAAACGCCATAGTAAGCTTGCGTCAGTCTCACGCACTTGCGGCCTTCATACGAACTGCGTAACGTTGGTCTATGTTAGAGCCCTTAATTGACCCTTTTGCCCGCGCCATAAATTACCTGCGGGTGTCGGTGACCGATCGCTGCGATTTTCGCTGCGTCTATTGCATGTCCGAAAATATGAAATTCCTGCCCAAGGCAAAGCTGCTTACCTTGGAAGAGCTGGATCGCTTATGCTCAACATTTGTGGCGCTTGGCGTCGAGAAATTGCGCATCACCGGCGGGGAACCTTTGGTGCGAAGAAATATCATGTCTTTCTTCAACGCCATGTCCCGCCATCTGGACAGCGGTGCGTTAAAAGAGCTGACGCTTACAACCAATGGCTCGCAATTAGAGCGCTTTGCACAAGATCTCTATGGCGCTGGCGTCAGGCGCGTAAACGTTTCACTCGATACGTTAAACGACGAAAAATTTGCGAAGGTCACCCGTTGGGGGCGGTTGCCGCAAGTGTTGCGCGGAATTGATGCAGCCCAGCGCGTCGGGATGCGCGTTAAGATCAACGCAGTGGCGCTGAAAGGCTTTAATCAGGAAGAATTATTCAGCATCACGGAGTGGTGCGCGCAGCGCGATATCGACCTGACATGGATCGAAGTGATGCCCATGGGAGATTTGGGGGAAACCGACAGAGTTGGCCAGTATTGGGCGCTGAGTGATTTGCGCCAAGAGCTATCGCAAAACTATGATTTGATCGACTTGCCCGAGCGCACCGGAGGACCAGCCCGCTATGTTGAATTGCGCCAGACAGGGCAAAGAATTGGATTCATCACACCATTAACGCATAATTTTTGTGAAAGTTGCAACCGCGTCAGACTGACCTGCACAGGGGAGCTGTTCATGTGTTTGGGTCAAGAGGATAACGCGGATCTAAGGGCGCCATTGCGCGCTGACCCTAGCGATAATGGCCCTTTAATTCGCGCCATTCACTCTGCCATAGGGCGTAAACCAAAGGGCCATGATTTTGATTATTCACGCCAAGAAATCACCGGACAGATGACCCGCCACATGAGCCATACTGGCGGATAAGAATTATACTTAAAGCATTAGAAACAATATTTTAGCGTTTGTTCGCAATGCGCAAGAGGATTTATTAATACGTGATGAAACTGGTCTGTTTCACCGTATGGCTCAGAATAATTTCAGCCGAACTCTGCGCCTAAATCTTTTTTAGAGCGCTCAACCCAATGCTCTTGCAACCAATCACATGCCAAAGCCCAGCGCAGCAGTGATCCGCGATATCCTGCCAAAACTTCGGGCATTTTCGGGCGGCCATGAAAGCAGACAACGCGGGCATTTTGCGGCAAACGGGGCTGGCGCAAGTAATTCATCGGCGGCAGATCCAAACAATCATGTTTGAAGCTCAGAACAAGCTCATTCGGGATATAGGCAAAATCATCATTATCCATCGCCTTATGAGAGGTATAGCGCTGCTCAGAACCTCGCGCTTTTTCAACCTCTGCATAGGGATTTTTCGCCAAATCCTCGTATAAATATCCATGTCGGGCAGGATCAAATCGAAAAACCGAGCCATGCCCGGTTGGACGGCCTTTGCGCGCCTCGATCCAATCATGGCGCATGGCAATTTTATCGGCCGGCATTTGCCAAATTTCATTCAAGGACCCGGTGACAACAACATCAAGGTCGAAACCTAAAATGGGGCCCTCAAGATCACGGATTAACCCCGGCTTGAACAAAGAGGTTTTGCGCATCGCGCCTTGCCGGTTGGCAACAGCCAATGCCGCATTCATCGGCTCTAAAAACGGCTCATTCGGCAAGTCTAACACTTCGATATCAGGATGAAAACCAGCGCTGTTTTCTGTCATGCACAAAAAGCGAATATCCGCATCAAGATTGCGCCTGACGCCAGAATAGAGCCGGTTCACATATTCAGGGCCGAAGAGCGTACCCCATTTAATACAAACGATATTTGCAACGGCCATCCGTTATCCTTTTTTGCGCTTTCGTGCTGGTAGCGCCTTTGGTCTTTGAAGAAAAGGCTGATTTAAACTTATACCGCGGGCATACCCTGCTCGATCAGTTCAACCCACCAGCTGCATCCGGCTGTAATCGCCTCATCATTGAAGTTATATTCAGGATGATGCACCGGCGCGCTGTCACCATTGCCAATCAAGATATAGGCCCCTGGTCTCTCATTCAGCATGAACGAAAAATCCTCGCCTCCCATGACCAAATCGGCCGGAGCGCAATCCCCGGATACGCGGCGTGCCATATCGGCTGCAAATTCGGTTTCAACCTCATGATTAGCCATCACGGGATAGCTGCGTTTATATTGCAATTCTGCCTCGGCGCCATAAGCGGCCGCGGTTCCCCTTGCAATATCGCCAATCCGCTCTTCGGCCAAATCTTGGAGCGGGGCGGCCAAGCTTCGAACAGTGCCGCGCAACCGTACGTCTTGTGGAATAACGTTAAACGCCGTTGAGGATGTTTCAAAAGAGGTGACCGACACAACCAGTTGCCCAACCGGATCCGCATTGCGGCTGACGATGGATTGCAGCGCCAAAACAACATGGCTGGCCACCAAAGTGGGATCCACCGTGATATTGGGCTTGGCCGCATGCCCGCCCCGGCCCTTAATGGTCAGTTCGAACATATCCGTAGCTGCAAAAAAAGCACCAGAGCGAATGGCGAATTCTCCGGTCGGCATTTGCGGCCAATTATGCATGCCATAGACCTGTTGGATCCCAAAACGCTCCATCAACCCATCTTCACACATTTCTCGGCCACCACCGCCGCCTTCTTCTGCGGGCTGAAAAATCACCACTGCAGTGCCGTCAAAATTCCGCGTCTCGGCGAGGTATTTTGCAGCCCCCAGCAACATCGCCGTATGCCCATCATGCCCGCACGCATGCATAGCGCCTGCGGTTTTGCTCGCATAGTCAAGGCCCGTCTCTTCTTGAATGGGCAGCGCGTCCATATCCGCGCGCAACCCTATCACCCGGCCCGAGGTTTGTCTGGCACCGCGGATCACACCAACCACCCCAGTGCGCCCCAAACCTGTGACAACCTCATCAACCCCAAACTCGCGCAGCTTTTGCGCGACAAACGCTGCTGTTCGGTGCGTTTCAAACAGCAATTCGGGGTCAGAATGAAGCGCTTGGCGCCAAGCTGCGATTTCTGGCTGCAACTCAGCGACAGCATTTTTAAAGGGCATATTCTATCCTTTTTCCAGCATATTCAAAAGGTCCCGCATGAACTGATGGCCTTTGTCAAATTGCGCAATCTCGATATATTCGTTGGGCTGATGGGCTTGCGCAATATCGCCCGGTCCGCAAATGACCGCAGAATACCCTGCTTGTTGGAATTGCCCCGCCTCGGTGCCATAGGAAACAACATGCGTTTCATTATCGCCCGTGAGTTGCCGCGCCAAAGTTTCAGCCAAAGCAGTCGGTTCGGGGCGAAGCGCCGGAACATAAAACCGTTGCTTTAAACTGATCGCCGCTTCGGGGCGCGTTGCCTGCATTTCGGCTTCGAGCGCCCGCGCAGCGGCTTTGTATTTTGCCGTCCAATCCGCTTCCTGTTCATCTGCAACAACCCGAAAATCCATGCTAAACCAACAATCCTTCGCAGTAATATTATGCGCGGTTCCCCCCGAAATCATTCCCACATGGGCTGTGGTATAGGGGGGATCAAACATCAGAGCGATTTCGCTGGCAGATTTGGCCCTATTCTCAGAATTCACATCATTTGCCCAATCGATCAGCTTCGCCCCCGACATAATTGCGCTAACGCCTTGATCAATCAAAGAAGAATGTACTTCAAACCCGCTTACATGCGTTTCAAACCCGATCCCGCCCTTATGCCCCGTGACCGTTTGCATCATCGAAGGTTCTCCAACGATCACCCGCTCGGCAAAGGGTAGGCTTGCGCGCATCGCCTCAATCATTGAAGGGGCGCCCAAACAGCCAACTTCTTCATCATAGCTGAGCGCAAGCTGCAAAGGTTTTTGCAAGTCTGCATAGCGCGCCTCGACAAGCGCCCAAATCGCCAAGGCCACAAATCCTTTCATATCACAGGTGCCACGCCCGTAATATCGGTTGTCTTTCTTCAGCACCGTCCAAGGATCTTGTTCCCAAAGCTGCCCCGCAACGGGCACCACATCGCTATGTCCTGATAACACAACCCCACCAGCGGTTTCGGGCCCGACATGCGCAAAAAGGGCAGCTTTGTCCTTTTCGCCATTATAGCATCGATGGGGGGTGATGTGATGGCTTTTTAAATATGTTTCAACCCAGTCAATCAGGGGTAGATTACTGTCTTTGCTTACTGTTGGAAAGGCAACCAAATGGCACATAATATCAAAAGGCGATAATCTCTGAGACGTCATTTTTTAATATCCACAATGGGTTTGCAACACGAAATGATCGCGCGTGATTTCTGTGTAAACTGAGGGTTCAGGGATGTAGTCTAAGGCATGAATAGGCGAGGGAATCGCCTTGAATTGCAAATCACGATCCAGTTGTTTTTTAGCAGGATCTGCGATCGGAACCGCTTTCATCAAGGCTTTCGTGTAAGGATGTTGCGGGGTTTCAAATACTTTTTGGCGCGGTCCGATTTCAACAATGCGCCCCAAATACATCACCGCCACATCATGGCTTACCCGTTCAACAACCGCCATATCATGGCTAATGAATAGAAACGAAAGGCCCAGATTAGCCTGCAGCCCCATCATCAGGTTTAAAACCTGCGCTTGCACAGACACATCCAGCGCACTGACGGCTTCATCCGCCACAATCAGCTGTGGATTCAACGCTAAGGCGCGGGCAATCGCCACGCGTTGACGTTGCCCCCCGGATAGCTCATGCGGATACCGTCCTAAAAAGCTGCGGGGCAATTCAACCTGATCGAACAGCTCGGACACCCGGTTTTGAAGCGCCGCCCCTTTATGCGTGCCAAAACTGCGCAAAGGCTCTGCAACCTGCGCCATCAGCGTCATTTGCGGATTGAGCGAGGCAAAGGGATCCTGAAACACCATTTGCATTTTGGCGCGCGCGCGGCGCAAATCGGCAGCGCTCATATCGCCTAAAATCTCACCATCAATCTCAACTTCCCCGGAATGCGGCTCAACCAAGCGCAACAAAGAACGCCCAACGGTTGATTTGCCGCACCCTGATTCGCCTACCAAAGATAAGGTACGACCCTTTTGAAGCCTGAATGAAACATCTTCTACGGCGTGAACCCTCGCCACCGTGCGGCGAAAAAATCCACCCGACACATCGAACCGCGTCACCAAATTTTTCACTTTTAAAAGAGGTGCATCGCTGCCAATAATTGGCTCCACCGCTTGCGCTTTCGCACCCAAAAGCGGCAGCGGCTGCGGATAAGATGTGCCGCGCATATCGCCCAATCTTGGCACCGCTGCAAGCAGCGCTTTGGTATATTCATGCTGGGGCGCTTGAAAAATTTGGTCAACCGGACCTTCTTCCACTTTGCGCCCACGATACATCACCACGACCCGGTCCGCCATCTGCGCAACCACCGCCATATCATGCGTGATAAACATAACCGCCGCACCGGTTTCCTGCTTCAGTCGATCAATCAGCGATAAAATCTCTGCTTGAATGGTAACATCCAGCGCCGTTGTCGGTTCATCCGCAATCAACAAGCGGGGCCTGCAGGCAAGCGCCATGGCAATCACCACGCGCTGGCGCATTCCACCAGAAAGTTCATGCGGATATTGTTTCAAGCGCCGCTCGGGTTCGGGAATACGCACTTGCTTCATCAACTCGAGCGCGCGCGCGCGGGCAGCCCCCTGCCCCAACTGAAGATGCAGCTTCAACCCTTCCACCAATTGCCGCTCAATCGTGAACACAGGGTTAAGCGCCGTCATTGGCTCTTGAAAAATCATGCCTATATCGTTGCCGCGCACTTTGCGCATTGTGGCAGGCTGAGCGTTCACCACATCGAGCTGCCCGCCTTTTTCAGGCCTCAGCCGCAATTGGCCGCCAGCAAGCGCTCCGCCTCCAAATTCCACCAACCGCATCATAGAGAGCGCGGAAACTGATTTTCCTGAGCCGGATTCTCCAACCACGCAGACGGTTTCGCCTGGATTGATTTGAAAAGATAGGTCCTCAACCCCAATAACTTCGCCAGCTTTGGTCTGAAAAGTCACCCTTAAGTTCTGAAACTCAGCAATCGGCTGCACGGCATCATCTAACATTAAAAACACTCTTTTACGGCTGGTCCACGCTAGCGGCACCCTTTGCCGCTTGTCAAATCAATCATAATAAACCGGTCAAATTTCTAAAAAACATTGCTTTTCGCGAAAACTATGTTTCCATGCTCATACGAAACCCAATGACCAATACCATTTGGGTCTTTTATTTGAGTAGAGCGAATGCGCGACGCGTAAACGCCGCTGCGTTTCTATGTGAAGTAAGAGAGGGGAATGTTGCTCCCCACCAACCATTAAGGAATAGTAAAATGCAAACACATTCACTGGTAATACTGGCCTTGTCGGCGCTTGGACTGTCTTCGCCAAGCTTTGCTGATCGCGGAGGCGATGGAAATGTCAGCATAATTTATTGGCAAGCCCCCTCGATCTTAAACCCCTACCTGACCGGCGGCACAAAAGATTTGGAATCCTCTTCATTGGTCGTTGAACCTTTAGGCCGCTATGACAATACGGGCGCTTTGGTGGCCTATCTCGCCGAAGAAATTCCGACGGTTGGCAATGGCGGTGTCAGCGCCGATCTAACCTCGATCACGTGGAAGCTGAAACCTGGGCTGTTATGGTCTGATGGCAGCGCTGTGACCTCCGAAGATGTTAAGTTTTCAGCTGATTATTGCTTGCACCCAGATATGGGCTGCGCCTCGTTATCCTATTTTGCGGGGGTTTCCAGCGTAGATATTGTAGATGACCTTACGGTCACGGTAAATTTTGACGCGCCAAAACCCAACCCTTACGGGCCTTTTATGGGCTATACCGCCCCGATCATTCAAAAAGCCCAATTTGAAAATTGTATGGGCGCCAAAGCCCCCGAATGCACCGATCAAAATTTCTACCCCATTGGCACCGGGCCCTTTGTTGTAACCGATTTTCGACCCAATGATGTGATTCAAATGAAGGCAAATGATCACTATCGTGATCCCGCAAAGCCAGCCTTTGCGACCGTTACATTTAAGGGTGGCGGAGATGCCAGCGCCGCCGGACGCTCCGTGCTGGAAACCGGCGAATTTGATTACGCTTGGAACCTGCAACTGGCGCCCGAAGTGATCGCGAATATGGAAAGCGCCGGTAAAGGCAAAGCGATTGCTGGTTTTGGGCCTTTGGTCGAACGGATCGAGATGAACCTTACCGATCCTTCGCCCGAGCTGGATGCCGATACGCGCTCTACCCGCAAAGCGCCACATCCGTTTTTATCAGATATCAACGTACGCAAAGCCCTTTCCATGGCGATTGACCGCCCCTTATTGGTAGAAATCGGTTATGGCAAGGCCGGCAAAGTAACCTGTGATCTGGTGCCTGCGCCGGATCTATATGCAGCCAAAAATGATTATTGCGTGGCACAAGATATCGCAGGCGCCAATGCGCTGCTTGATGCAAGCGGTTGGGTTACAGGTGGCGACGGGATCCGCAGCAAAGACGGCATGCGTTTATCCATTCTCTATCAAACCTCAACCAATGCGGTGCGCCAAGATTTCCAAGCCTTAATCAAAGAATGGTGGGGCCAAATCGGCGTGGAAACCGAATTGCGCAATTTGAATGCCTCGGTGTTTTTCGGCGGCGACCCCGGCTCACCGGATACGTTCCAGAAATTCTATGCGGATGTGGAAATGTACGCGAATACCTTTAGCGGCACAGACCCACAATCCTATCTGGCGCAATATCTGTGTGGCACAGAGCCACGCCCAGAATCGCAATGGCAAGGTGAGAATATCAACCGCTTTTGCGATCCAGCCTATGACGCGCTTTACGCCGAATTGACCAAAACCGGTGATTTAGCCCGGCGCGGAGAAATCGGTATCGCATTGAACAATATGCTCACCAAAGACAGCTATACGATCGTGCCCTTGGTCCATCGTGGCCGCGTGTCTGCACATGCGAATTCTTTAGGTGGGGTGATCCTGAACACCTGGGATTCCGAGCTTTGGAATATTGCCGATTGGTATCGCATTAAGTAATAGCAGCACAGATCTGCGCCGCGGT
>Ga0228619_1001203_pt1 | contig 11427 bp, 10 predicted proteins | sample 22DmetaG_FD_190065 | JGI IMG/M metagenome (GOLD analysis project Ga0228619, IMG submission 190065) | Seawater microbial communities from Monterey Bay, California, United States - 22D | ecosystem: Environmental > Aquatic > Marine > Coastal | place: USA: California | collected 2016-10-12 | reverse complement strand
CCTTTGTTTTTATGTTTCTTTGTACGTCTGTATTTCTTTTTGTTTCTTACGGGAGTAGGCATACGTAAAGCGTCTAACCACTCTTGTAGTGTTAGGTTTACTTCTTTTAATTTTTTGCTTTTTTCTTCCATAATTATACTACTAATATAAACAAAAAAACCCAAACAAAAAAATGTTTGGGCCTTTATTTTTAAAAAATATTCACTTTTTTAAAGTTGTTCAACTGCTGGGAAGTATTTTTCAATAGCCCCTAATCTATCATCTGCATCAACTAACATTGCCAGTGCTTCTTCAGCGTTAGTATAAAAATCTCCAGTTGAGTGGTCTCCAATACCTGTTCCTTTATTTCCTAATAAATCTAAGGATAAAAGAGCTTTTGCTTTATCAGCTTCTGCTGATGACTTAAGCATTTTAATTAATTTAATGTTCATAATTGTTCTTGTTTTAATTTTAATGTATTTACTTGTTCTAATAAAAACTCTTGAAATGAAAGAGTTTCCCAATCTGAGAATATTTCTCTAACTCGAGTTGAGTTTATTGCATATCTACGATCATGCCCTAATCTGTCTTTAACAAATTCAAACTTAGGAGTTTTTCCTAACATTTCTCCGATCATATTTATAATTTCTATGTTTTCATATCTCTCTCCAGAGCCAATGTTATAAACCTCACCTTCTAGATCTGATAACATAAGTTCATATATAATTTGTACGTTGTCTTCGCAATCAATCCACTCTCTAACTTGCTTACCATCTCCATATACTGGTATTGTTAAATCATTGGCAATTGACTTCATTATTTTAGGAATGAATTTTTCTTCATTTTGATGTTCTCCATAGTTATTGCAAGTTCTTGTAATTAAATATGGTAAACCAAAGGTTCTACCCGCTGCTTCAACTAATAAATCACTTGAAGCTTTTGTTGCTGAATAATATGAAGATGCTGATAAACTATATGCTTCATTTGCTTCTGCTAGTAATCCAATATCTGCCATATCTCCATAAACCTCATCTGTTGAAATATGAATAAACTTTTTAAGATCAGGGTTTTGTCTTGCACACTCTAATAAGTTAAAAGTACCTTCAACATTAGTTCTAACAAATGGCCTTCCATTTTTAATAGAGTTATCAACGTGGCTTTCTGCGGCGAAATGTACAATATAGTCATAAGATCCTAAATCATCAGGAGTCACATCACATATATCTTTTTTAATGATACTTGTTGGTTTAATTATATTGTTAGGATTAGCAGCGTACGTCATTTTATCTAAAATAACTATCTTAGCGTTTGGTATTCTTCTGTTTAATAAATTTACAAAAGATGATCCAATAAATCCAAGTCCTCCTGTTACGATTATTCTCATGATTCTTCTAATAATTCTTTAATTGCTGATTTATATTGTGCCTCAGTTAAATTACCTTCAGCATGTTGTGCAATTTGATCTCTAATTGCTAACATTAATCTTTGGTGAGACGTTTGTTCTTTTTCATTCTTAGCTCTATCTACTATTTCAGGATTTTGCTTAATAGTTTGCATTGTAATTAAATCCTTGAGTTTAGTAGTTGACCAGTTATGTGATCGCGTTGTATAAATTACCTTAGGGGGTAAATCATCTCCTGTAAATCCTTTACCAATATAGTCTTCTCCTAAAATTCTAACATCAGGTTTATAGAATTTTATTAATTTAATTAGATCTTCTTCTGTTTGATATGTTATAACTTCATCAACGTATTGTATTGCCATTAAAGTTTTATATCTTTCATATAAAGGTATTACTGGTTTATATTTCGTGAATCTTGTTTCAGATGGATCAATTTGTAGAAAAACTATGAAGTGATCACAGTGTTGTTTTGCAGTTTCAAATGTATAAATATAGCCAGGGTGTAATAGATCAAAGTTTCCTGCTGTAAATCCTATTTTTGTTTTAGAACTCATATATTAGATTTTTTAATATTTAAATATAAATATAATTGTTTTGATATATCTTGTACAGTTTCTTCTGAGTAAGTTTCATTTAAGGCAAGCATTAAAATAAAATGATCTATCATTTGTTTAGCAGAGTCTAAATGGTCATCACTGATACATGAATCTACAACTTTTATTATTTTTTTAATAGCGCTATCTGACCATTCTTTATAATTATCCGGTTTAAATAAAAACATTTCCATTATTTACAAGATTTTAAATATTTAACTAAGTAGCTTGCTGTTCTATAATTTGTTGCGAGAGGTATATCATGAACGTCGCATAATCGCATTAACATACTGATATCAACATCATGTGGATGTTTGCCTAATGGATCTCTTAAAAAGATAACTAAATCTATTTCACCTTCAGTAACCATTGCTGCTATCTGAGCATCTCCTCCAAGTGGCCCTGAATTTACTTTAATAACGTCTTCTATCCCAGCATGCATAACGTGTTTTCCCGTTGTTCCAGTGGTTACAATAGTAATATCCTTTCTATTAAAGAAAGGTAATCTTTTTGATACAAAAGCGACCATGTCAGCTTTTTTGTTGTCGTGCGCTATTAAAGCTATTTTCATATACTATTTAAATAAAAAAGTCTCTGTAGATTATACAGAGACTTTTAAAATTGTTTCAACAGTATATTGTTGACGTGTTTCGTTGATACGCGAAATTATTATTTTACCTTTGCGGTTGCTAAATATCCTTGAATTTCAGTATATTGCGATCTAAATTTAGTTTCACCGACAACCGTTCCCATTGAGAAAGAAACAAATGTTCCTTCTGGTTTTTTCATAGCTGATTTATAAAATGTTAAAGCTTCTGATTCTTTATCAAAAACTCCTAAAATTTCTTTTTTAGAGGTTGAACCAAATCTAACTCCACCTTCTAGTCTAATTTCTTGACCATTAAAGTTTGCTTTATTAGTAGCCATTACTAAATATTTAGTTTCACCCTTTGCAGGTGCTTCATTTGCAAATTGACCGTATTCGCTAGGACTCGTGAAATAGTAAGAACTCATTGATTCATTTACTGATTCTGCTAATTCAATATTTAAATCTTTGATACCTACTGCGTCATCTAATTCTGACATTAATGATTTTTTCTTAGAAGTTAAATCTATAAGTAATTGTCTTGTCTTAGCTTTTTCAGAATTATCATCTGACATTTTTACATAATCTTTAACAAGATCTTTCATATCAGTTACTACACTTCCATATTCTTTCTGTATTTTTGCAATTGATCTTGCTTCAACTATTTCAAAGGCTGCTAAAACTTCATCTTGTTGTTTATCACTAAGCTTTTTCCATGGTTTTTTAAATAGTTCTTTTGATTTATCATGAAGTTCTGAATTACCATAATATGGCGGTAATACTTTTCTAGTATTTCCTTCACTATCCATTTGGTACGTGTAAGTACCTGGTCTTGCCTCAGATACTGCATATTGTGAATCTGAATATAAAGCTTCTAGCCATTCTAAAAAGTCTTTGGTTTTTTTCATAGCTTTATTATCTCCATATTCTTTAAAGAATTCTTTTTGAAATGAATCAAAAGTTTTATGATTACCTATCATTTGGTGAATGTCAGACATAACACCTTCTTGTATTTTGTTTTCTGGAATTTGCATATCGAATGGTAAATCAGCAGCTTCACTATAACCGTCGCTTACGTGCAATCCGTACCATTTTCCACCATCTGTGAAGTACCACCATCCATGTGCATAGTCGTGTACAACTTGAAAAGGTCTTTGATATAAATCAAAAGACATTGATTTACTTTTACCTCTTGCTAAATACTTTAACACCGGAACCCCATCATCCCATGTCTTTGTTGTAGTCGTTGCTTTAATAGTAGCTGACTTGCCTTTAAGTTTTGCAATATATAATTCTCCAGAAATATCATCCGCTAGAGTATCTGTTGCTGATTTCTCAATGACTAATTTACTAACCGTTGATTTGTTTATAAAACTATTAAAATCCATAGATTTTGTATTTATTTTTTCTTTATTTTCATCATCTTCTTCAGAAGGAATATCGCCAGAACCTAGTTCATCACCATTCGGTAATATAACATCTCCCATTCCTCCAATACTTTCTGGTGAAATGTTTTCTTTAATCCCTCTTGAAAATTCGCTAAATGATGTATACATTGTTTTCATATTACCAAGCGTAATCGAACGTAGGTATTTTTTTAACTGCATCTTTAATATCTTTAGCGTATTGTTTTGAATTCTTTTCGTAATATCCTGATGAATAATCTCTACCTTTTTCTTCTTCTGCTTTTACCATGTATTCAACATATCTTTGATAATCAGATAAGATTCTACCCATGTGGTTTGAAGCATCTGTGATTTTAACTGCTCTACCTTTAGAATTTTCTCCAATTTTAAGCTCTCCGTATTCTGTCTTTTTATTAGCCTTAAGACCATCTTTAATTTGATTTCCTAAATCATCAATAGCGTCATTAACCATTTTATCAAGAGGTAACTTAGAAGCTTTAGTTGATAAGATTTCTTGGTATCTTGCCTTGTTAGCTTTCTTAAAGTCTGCGTCAGATTTAAAAGCTAAAGCTCCTTCTTTTGCTCTTGCTCTTTCGTTTCTTTCTTCTTTTGAAGTTTCGCCACCATTAACAATATCAATTACAATTGCTCTGTCTGCTAATTTAGAAGCTCTTACAACTGAAGAAATACCCGATGCATCATATCCAGAATATCTTTTATTACCACCAATTGCATTACCATCATCTTTTCCTAAAGTACGATCAACTGATCTATTTCTAGATTGAACATATTGAACTGATAAAAAGTCTTTTCCTCTGGTTAAAGCTAAAATACCTGGTTTTATTAATGATGTAAATGAACCTTTGCTGTATTCATTTTCTTTTTCGTTGTCTACTATATAAAAAACTAAATAGTCTCTATTGTTTTGATATTTTTTATAAGCTTCTTTAGGATCTACATCAATTAAAGAAGAATCTTCAATTTTATCTAATTTTAGTTTTGATAATCCATAAATAGCAGCTGCTAAATTTCTTGCTTTACCATATCCATCACGTTGTGATTGATCCATATTTACTAAATTTCTTAATTTAGAAGATTTAAATGCTTCATTAAGTTCAGTATCTTCTGATTCACCTAAAGCTTCTTCTGATTCTTTAATACCTAAAAAATCAGCTGCTGCTGCTTTTAATTCGTCATAAGTATATTTACCAGTTAAGGCATCATCAATAATTGTTCCTCCTTTTTTACCAATAGCATATAATGATACATAATCGAATCCTAACCATGGTCCGACAAATTCATCAGATGCTTTTAGACCTAAGTCAACTGATAATGTCCATGATAAAGATCTCTTTGCTAAGAATTGATCATTATAACCTAATTTACCAGCTTTAATATAAGCAGTTGCGTTTACAGCTTCATTAATTACTGATTCAAATGCAGGAACTAATTGCATGTCTCCATAAACATCAACCATGTACCAAGTTTTATCAGACTCATCATATAAATAGATGTATTCTGCTCCACCATCATCAGCTGCTTTTTTAATATAACGTGCAATGTCTGCTTTTTTACCTGAAGTTGGCTTTCTACCATCTTCATAGAAATTCATAGTATCAACTGTTTTATCTAATCCAGAAGTATCTCCTCTATCAATAACTGCTTGTACTTTTTTAGAGTTTCCGTAACCTCTTTTTATTAATGGTAGAATGTTTTCAGGATATGAATCATAATGCATATATACTGACTGTATATTTCCTTTTTTATCAATCATTCCGAATTGGCCTCTAGTGCCTTCGTTTAATTCTTCATTATTTTTATCTAATGAGTTTACAAAATCTCCGAAAGATTCAAATACTAATTTTGTTTTCATATTATTTTCTTTATTTTCTACAATATCAACATCGAAGCTATATTCAACATACGCTATTGCATCTTGTAAAAATACTCTATGTTTTTTTGATAATTTTTTTATATTGTCTAGTGTTAATTCATCAGCTGATAATTTAGAAACTTCTTTATCAAATTTTCCAGGAACCCATATTTCTGGATTCTTTTCTGTTTTTTCATTTACTGTAATTTGAGATAAAATCTTTCTACCTAACCCTGTTAATGTTATTCCAGCCTCTGTAATATTAAATAACCTAGAATTACGAGATAACCATCTTTTTGAATCAGATGATAATTCTGCTATGATAGAATCAAATTCTTCTTGGGTAATAGCCCCGTCCGAAATTGCTTCCAACATTTTGTTTCTTATTTTTGCTGATTTACCAACAGTTTTTGCAGGGTAGTTTTCAGTATAACGTCTTTTTATTGTTATTTTCCCTTCATCTACTCTATCATCTTGATTAAAGTGTGATTTATCCATGACTTTTATTTTGTTTTATATTATAAGATTATATATTCTTTATTTATTTATGATTTTAATTTATTCATATATTCTTGAAATGTCATAACGGATTCTGATACAACTTTAGAAGCTGCAACCATCTCCATAGATTTTTCAAGTTCAGACTTTAAAACATCATACATTTTATGAATTGCCTTTGGGGTAGTCTTTTTAAATAAAGATTCATCACCGTCTAACATTGCGTTTCTTACTTGTGTTGCTGAAATATTATTATCTGTTCTTGGTATTTCAAATAAACCAAAATCGGATCTTACATTTAATTGATCTCTATAAGAATCATTATTTACTTGATATCCATAAGAAGTCATTCTGTCTGATCCTGTTCCCCAAAGTACTGGCTCGTATTTAGGTCTTAATTCGTTAAACATATAATCAATTGCACCTCTATCAAGAACTATAATTTCTTTTAAGAATTTATATTGCTTTTGAACTTGTTTAAACATTTTAATTTGTAAATCTTCAGAATAAGGTTTTCTAAATTCGTCACCTTTCTTTTTAGATTTTGCTTTAATTAAAAATACAATAACTGGATATCCATTTTGTTTGTGAATTGCTTCTAAAACTTTGGCGTGTCCTAATGTGAATGGCTGAAATCTACCAACGAACATATTTACTAATTCTTTACCTTGCTCAGCGTGCTTAACAGTTAGCGCTTCATTTAAAGTTACTTCGCTTTTTATATTGTTATGCATCATAAAATTCTTATAATTATATATAGAATTTTCGTCTGCTTTTTCTAGAAAAACAACATCATTGATTTTATCAACTATATTATTTAATTGAGATATCATATCATCATTTAATATATCTGTTGCTTTCGTTTTATGCTTTCTAAAAGTACCTAATGTTATTTTAAATAAACTTGATAAAACTTCATTTGAAACATGTGTTAATGTTTTTTCGTTTTTAATGAATGTTGTATTTAAATTAAATAATTTAGAAGAAGAAAATTCTGCATTTTGGAAATTAACTCCAATATATCTTGTTGCGTTTTTATTAACGTATTTGTTAAATGCTGCTGAGATTAATTCTATATATCTTTTTTCTGCATTTTCTTCAACTAAATTTGTTTCTGAAAAATTATAATTAACAAAATATTCTAATATATCTGCGATTGCTATTTGATATGTATGAGAACCTTCTCTAATTTCATTTAAAGGTTTTCTAATAAAATCTTCTAATTTATAAGATTGTATTTTTTTACCTTCAGCAAAATTTAAAACTAAACCATCTATTTCAGATTCTAAATCCTCTTGAAGAACGCTTGATGTTGAATTAATATTAAATATCTTGTATATTTCTTTTGTGAAAGAAACTAATTTATCCGTTTCTATATCGTAGTCAAATGCCTCAGAAAAAGCTTTATCATTCATTTCTAATAAATTAATAAGCTTTTCTTTTTGAGTTGAATCTAAAGTTCCGTCAAATATAACTTCTTGTTGTTGTACTTCTAATACGGTAGCCCATTTTTTTATAATTAAAGGATCTATAATTGTCTTTTTTACTTTTCCGTTTTCACCTAGTTGGTGGATGTGCGTTAATATTAAAGTATTTTTAGGTATTTTAGTGTATACATATTCAGAAACCTTTTCTTCTGGTAAATATTCAAAACCAAATCTATAATTATCTGGTAATTGTTTTTTACTTTTAGGATTTAAACTTTGTATATGTTTAATGGCAACTTCGTAAAGAGACATAATAGTTCTATCTATTATTGTTAGAGGTTTAGATTTTGAAGATTTATAAAATTCAAATTTTTCTTCATTTCTTCTAACATAAAAAGATGGTGCTGAAATTTTTTCAACAACCATTACTCTATTTTTTAACAATCTATGAAACTCATTAATATTAGTTTCTTGAAAATGTTCTCTTAATTTTTTAAGTGCCATATTATATTATTTATCTTCCGTACTTTATAATTCCCATTAATTGATTAATGGCTGCAAACGTACCTGTTAATTTCATTGTTTTTCCTTTATATACAAAGACTATTCCTTCAGTTGGTATAATAGATTCTACACCACCAATTCTTTCTAACCTAGCAAGTTCAGCTTCTACTTTTGCAATTTGAGCTTCTCCTCCGCCTTTTTTAATTTTTTCTGATTCACTTCTAATTTGATTATGTAATCTTTGCATTTCCTTGTCTGGATTTGCTGCTACAAAATTAGAAGCATTTTTAAGAATTATAGATCCTAGTTCTAAGAATAAATCTTCAAAAGGTCTAATGTTTTCTTTATATTTCTTTTTAACATCTTCTTTGTCGAATTTCTTAACAGAAGCTGCTTCATCTTTTCCTATTTCCTTTGCAAGACTTCTCATATTTAAAGACTTCTTATTTCCATAAGCCCATCTTAATAATAAACCTTCTTTATAGTCTTGTTGTAAATCAGGGAAATTTGTATCTATTGTTTCTCTCCACCACATTTCATGATATCTAGAAACTTCATCAGCGTCTGTTAATTTATAACGATCTCTTAACGCTTCTATTTGTTTTATAAATTTAGATTGATTTTTATCAAATTCTAAATCTTTACCTAATTTAATAATTTGAGGTGGGATAACTGTAAATGTTTTACCAACATTAATTTTAAGATCTTGCATTGCTTTCGCAATTGATCTTGCTGGTTTGTTATCTTCTCCAATAGTATTACCTTCACCATCAGTTTTCTTTATACCATGAAATTGAATAACATCGCGGTCATAGTAGATAACGTTTGGATTCTTAGAGTAAATTAACTCCATGTTCATCCAGTTTTTACCATTATCAAAAACTTCTAAATCTTTAGGGGATAATTTATTTAATGAGTTTGCTAAATCTTCTGCAGCAAATTGAAAAGTATCTTGTACTAATTTACTTGGATGTCCTTCAAACTTATTCTTAAAAGTAGCCAAGTCCATTGGATTTGCTAATTCAGTTTTATTTCTGGCAAATTTTACTTCTCCATCTTGAACTGTTGCAAATACATTTTGTCCATCCGTTTTTTCAGTTGCTTCTTCCTCAAAGTTTAATTCACCTTGAAGACCAGCAGTTACTATCTTTTTAAAATCTGCAAATGTCAAATCTTTTTCATCAAATGGATGTGACATGTGACCTGCTGCCCCACCTTCTAAAATTAATTTAGAGTCTAATACTTCTTTATTTTCTCTTTCTATTAAGAAATCTTTAAATGATAATATTTTCATTGCGTATGTTTTATTTAGACCAGGGATGTCCCTTTGATGCTTGTTTATAAAAATTTATAAGACCTAAGACATGAAATTCTTTTTCACTGTGGTGTAATTCGAAATTATCGTGATCATATTTCCAATGTGCAGTTTTAGATCCTTTTCTAAAACCATACGTAAAATCTTCTTTTTTATCGTAAACTGTTTTGTTATCTTTATTTAGTTTAAAATATGATTCTAAAAACTTATCAAATTGATAACCTACGATTTCACTATATGTTAAATAGATTTCTTCGTTGATAAACTCTTCATATAATTTTGCTTTCTTCATACTACTAATATAATAAAAAGATTTGACCCGGAAAAATCCAGGTCATCTTTTTTTCTATTTTTATTTAAACTTTTTAACTTGCTTATCAAGTTGTTTTCTAATATCAAACATAATACCAGGAGATCTAAAAGAACCACCAATTTCTTTAGCATCAAATTCAGCAGATGCTAATAGCTCTTCCATTTGTTCTTTAACTCTATTTAAAAGTTCTTCTCTTTTTTCGTCTTCATCATCTGAAATAGTTCCATCAGCGTTAGCTTCATTATAACTTACAATATCAGAATATTCAATTTCATGCTCTTCGCCGTCTTGGTCTAACGCAAAGATTGATTTATCTCCCCACATATTGTCGTTATCATCATTACCATTACCGTAAGCGTAGATAACATATTCTTGACCATTGCCTAATTGTATCATACCATCATCGGCTTTCATTGCTTTCATTAAAGACTTTTTATTATATGTTTTTTCAGTAACTACTGATTCTCCTAATGAAGATGTTAACATTCCTACAGCAGCGCCGTAATCTCCGTCAACTTTTGCTAAAATACCATCAATAACTTCGTTTGCTTTTGCTTCGTCATAATCTTCACCAAACGCTTTTTGTAAAACAGTTGTAGCATATTCTTTAAACTCTTCGTCAGAATTAATTTTAGCTTCAGTAACCACTGATTCAGTAACTTCTCTAGTAAATAAAGGTACAAAATTTCTACCTTTTTCAGAATATATCATTACAATTTTAAAATCACCATCGATTTTACCACCAGCCTTCTTTACATAATCTTTATAATATGCTTTAAAAAATAAATTTTTATCTAATTCTCCGAAGAAGTGGGTTGATTTACCTATAAAGAATTTAGCAGAAGGGTAGTAAGTTGTTATATCTGCTTTGGTTTCAGCATCTAAAACATCTTTATCAAAATCTTTTACAAATTTAGCTTCAGTAACTGCTGATTCTTGAACATTGTTTTCCCACCACTGTTCTAATTGGTGATAAATATCTGCACCCATGTTTGAAATCATGAAGTCAATTACATCATCATAATCATCCTTTTCATCTTCATAAAAACCAGGAGTATCGATATATTCTTTACCCATTATCTTTCTAACTGCTCTTTCTGGCATAGCATCGATTTCCTTTAAAAATGCTTCAAAATCTTCAGTATTTTTAAAAGATTTAGCTTCATTAACCTCTGATTCGCTTAATGAATTTCTTAGACCACAGTGCACGCATTCTACCGTTCCGTCCTTATCAATTTGCTTATATAAATGTCCTTTTTTATTATTACACTTTGGTTCGGCTGATTCAGTAACTTCTTCTGATTCTTTAATTACTGGATATTTTTTACCGTTAAATTCAAATTCTTCAGCATCTTCTTCAATAGCCTTAGCTCTAGCTCCTAAAAATGCATTACCTTCTGTTACGTCAGTAACTTCACTTTCAAACGTAGAATTAAAACATGCAATAACTGCTTCTGCTTCTTTAACATATTTAAGAGAATCTAAGTATAATGCTGTTCCTTCAGCAATACCTAAACCAGAAAAGCCGGCT
>Ga0228619_1001184_pt1 | contig 11508 bp, 4 predicted proteins | sample 22DmetaG_FD_190065 | JGI IMG/M metagenome (GOLD analysis project Ga0228619, IMG submission 190065) | Seawater microbial communities from Monterey Bay, California, United States - 22D | ecosystem: Environmental > Aquatic > Marine > Coastal | place: USA: California | collected 2016-10-12 | reverse complement strand
AAATAGAACAAGCAGATATATCATTAGCAAATACTTTAGACACTATAAGATCTACAGGAGCAGGCGCTGGAGGTGCAACCGCTTTAGCTCAAGCAGCTTTACAAAGTAAGAAAGGTGTATCAGCTAGTATTGAACAACAAGAAGCAAATAACGAAAGGCTAAGAGCACAAGGCGAGCAACAATTAGATAGAATGAGAATGCAGGAGGCCGCAAGGGTTCAAGGTATTCAAATAGCTGAAGGAGGAAGAGTTCAAGGGTTAGATGCTGCAGGAAAGCAATTTATGTTTGGAGCTCAAGAAGAAAGAGAAATGCAACAGTTAGATAGAGTGTCAGCTCAGTTATCAGGAGCTCAAGCTAGAGGAATGCAAGCGTCTGCTGATAGAAGAGCAAACCAAGCTGGACTTATAGGAGGTTTAGCTTCTATTGGTGGAAACCTATTAACAGGTCTAGCATCGCGGCAAGCAAACGCTTATGACAATTCTGCCTCGTTGCCTAGTGGAAGCACTGGTTTTACAGATAATTTAAACGGGGGTATGTTTAATGTAAACACTGGTGGTGGGTTTGATAGTAGTGTTGGTCAATTAAAATTGCCAAAAAGCTGATAAATAAAAAATACAAGAAATGAGTTATAGAAATCCAACACAATATATAGACAGACAATCTGGACAGATTGAACAAAACTTGCAAAAAACTTTAGCAGGTATAGGAACAGGTGTTGTCACTAGTATAAACAAAATACATGCTGATAATGCGGCTAAGACGGCTGCTATTAGAGCTGAAGCTGACAAAAGAGTTGCTGATGCTCAAAACTCTATAATGCAAACGCAATCTAAAAATCCTACCGCAGATTTTGGAGACCTAGATTCGCAACTTGACTTAATGAATAAATTGTTAATGAAAGATCCAGCTAAAAGAACCGCTGAAGAAAAAACATTCATCAACAGCATGGAAAATATTGGAGACACTATGGCTAACACATTAAAAAATACAGCCATGGCTCAAGAAGCAACACTTGACCAAGTCAATAAAATACCTGGTACACCAGGCGCTATAGACCCTAAAGAAAACCCTGAGCTTTATGCGAAGCTTTCAGTATTAGCAAATCAATCAGAAGGAAGAACTAAAGCTAAATATAAAATTAATAAAAACGGACAAGTTGTTTTTTCTTTAGACGTTTATAAGAAAACAAAAGATGGCGAAAGGTTTGTAGGTAGTGTTATAAACGACAACGTAGGGACTACGCAAATGCCACCTGTGATTCCTGATGTTACAAAGGAAATGACTGAAGCTATTAATGTAACTATGAACACAAATGATTTTGTTTCGAGATTTGGGGAATATAGAAAAGATGCGGGGTCTTTTGTTGGGGCAGATGGTAAAGGCACGGGCTATAAAGTTACTGAAGATTATTTTAGAAAACAATTAGCACCTAATGCTGATATGGTACTAGCTGGGTTATCTCCTAGAGAAAAAATAAGATTATATAATAATACACTTGACAAAGGTAATAAGCCAGATCTTGATTATGATGATGACTTAACTGGAGAAGGAAAAAATGAATTAATTAAAAATGCTTTAGTAAATTCACTGATGCATCAAACAAAAAAATCCTATAATATATTTGCTAAAGTAAGTGAAGATAAAAAAGATAAAAAAGGATCTGCGCCTAGACTTAGTGGACTAGAAAAAATGTCTGCAAAAGTTGATAAACAATTTAAAGCTCTTCAAAAGTGGGATGGTAAAGGAATTCCTACTCCGCAAATAATCCCCTCTTCTATAACAACAGGAGTACAAGCTAAATGGAAAGAAGATGTTGGGTCTTGGGTAATACAACAAAAAAACGGAAATAAATGGGAGGACTTATCAAGTTTAAAAAGCCCAAGAGATTTCAAAAAGCTAGCTCTTGAGTTAGGTTATGATGTTCAAGGAGTAAGTAAAGAAGATAAAGAATCTGCTTTAGATAAATGGGAAAACAGAGTTGATAATATAAATAAAGGTAATGAAGAGGGGATAATTCCAATTACAGATGAAGAACTTGCTGAGTTAGAAGTTTCAGAAAATTAAATAAAATAAAATTATGCCAAAATATAAAGTAAACAATAAAACCTACAACCTGCCGGAAGATAAAGTAGAGTCTTTTTTATTAAGATTTCCCGATGCTATCGCTATTAAAGACGAACCACAGGATTTTCCAACAAGCACTGTAGAGGATGCGGATGCAGTGCAGCAACCAATGACAGCATCGCAAGCAGGTTTTACGGAATCACCTTCGGTAGATACTCCATCGGAATCACAAGATACTGAAAAAGTCGAAGATGTTCCTTTAGCGCCAGCTGACCCATCTTTAGAACTGCAACCTTCTTTTCCTTTTTCTGTAAATGGCTACCAAGTTACTAAAGAAGAGTTTGAGCAATACGAACAAGACTTAGCTAATCAAGATAAAATTGAGGATAGCGAAAGTTTTTATACCATACCTGGATATGTGGACTTTTTTAGTGATATGCATCGTTCTTGGAAAGAAGGACTGAAGCAGAGTGAAATTGTTGAGCCAGCTTTTGACCTTTTGTCTTCAGGAGGAGATTCTACTGATAAAGAAGTTGCAGACTTTGTAAATAAGAACAAAGAAATAGCAAGAAAAAATTTAGGATCTGCTGAAATGAAAGAGTTTGATAGAATTTATGAAGAAGAAGGTGGTGGGTTTTGGGGCTTCATTAAAGGTGCTTACAAAAATCCGTCAGTACTTCCTAGTATGCTAATCAGTTCTGTAGCAAGCCAAGCAGGTTCTATATATTATTCTAATCAAGTAAAAGCTGCTGCTGCCGCTGGAGCCGCTACTGGTGCTGCTGTTAGTGGTGGAGCTGGAGTTCTTCCAGGCATAATGGGTGGTTCTATGATGGCTATGGAAACAGGACTTACTTTCTCTGAGTTGCTACAAGAAGAAGCGGGTGGACTTGACTCTAAAGAAATTAAAAAAATACTAAAAGACCCAGAGCGATTAGCTGACTTAAAAAACAAAGCAATCGGTAGAGGTCTTACAATAGCTGCTACCGAGCTGGCTACTCTAGGCGTAGCTAAAGGTGTTGGTGGAAAAATTGCTAAAGCTGGTTTTAGAGGCGCTCCAATTGCTGGTGCAACCACTTCCGGAGCTGTAGAAATGATAGGTGGTAGTACAGGTGAAGTTGCTGGAAGATTTGTAGCTGGTCAAGAAATGAACGCTAAAGATATAATATCTGAAGGTGTTGTAGGAAAAGCAGGTGCTCCTTTAAGTTTAGTTGGGCAGTTGCGGAATTTAAAAACAAATATAGACAGAGTAAAAATAAATAAACAAGTAAAAAATAGTGATTATAGTAATATAGTAGATGTTTTTAATCCTGAAACAAAAACTGACGCTATAGAAATTAATTTATCTAAAATTAAAAACTCTGAAAAAATACTTAATGAAGAGCTAAATACAAAGCTTGACAATGGAGAAATCACTTCTGAACAAGCTGACAAAATAAAAACTAACGCTGCGGAAACTCAAGGTATTTTAAACAGGATAAAACCTTTAAATTTAACTGAAAATAATGAGATAAAAGTTGTTGAGCTACAAAAAGAAAAAGCAAAATTAAACTCTGAAATAAAGAGAGTAAATGACAAGGCTTTAACTACTCCTCAAATAGAAAGAGTAAAAACTATAGACAACGAACTTGCTGCTACTGTAGTTAGAAATACTACAGAAAAAGTAATGAAAATTGCTGAAGACGTTAAATCTGTAAACATAGAAATAGCTAAAGATCAGAAGCAAGCGGATCAAATAGTTAAAGATAGGAACTTGATAAAAAAAGCAGCTTCAGAACATGGTTATGTGCTGCAAGATTCTAAAACTGGTAAGCAAACCATAGTTATAAACGAAGAAATAGCTAATAAGGATTTTGCTGTGAATGTAGCCGCTCATGAATTTCTACATGCTACTTTATTTCAAACAGTAAAAGACTCACCTGAAACACAAATAGCTTTAGGTACGTCTTTAAACGAATATATAAACAAAATTGATGCTAATCAAATTAAAAACAGTGAGTTTGCTAATAGATTAAAGCGATATAAAGAATCAGATAAAGCTACTCAGAGCGAAGAGGTTTTGACTTTGTTTTCAGATGCTATCGCTACTGGTGATATAAAATTTAATGAAAACGTATTTACAAAAATTGGTGATGTAATTCGTAGAGCTTTACAAAACGCTGGACTCACGGGTATAAAGTTTAATAGCGGTAAAGATGTTTACAATTTCGTAAAAGATTACAATAAAAGCATAGAAAAAGGGAAATTAACTAAAGCTCAAAAAGCAATTACAGAAAAACAAGCTAAAGGAAAATTAGTTAAAGAGAAAATAGACGCTGAAATTAAAACTGATATTAAGTCTAGTAAATCATTAGAATTGCAAGAGCAATTAGATAACTTGGATGAGTTTGATTTTGACAATGAAGTAGATTTTCAAACAGCTAAAACTAATTTAGAAACAAAAATAAGATTAGCTAAGAAAAAAGAAACAGCAAACCCTGCGGTAAGTACAGAGATCAAAGAAAAAATTAAAGAAGACACTAAGAAAAATGAGAAAAGAATTGGTGATCAGCTAAAATCTATGGTGCCTTTAGGTACAACAAATAAAGAATTTAAAGAAAAAAATGCTGTTAAGGTCATAGATGACATCGATAAAGGTATGCTTAACCCTTTAATTAAAAAGATCGCTGCTGGTTACGGCGTTGTTGCTGACAATGTTTACGGTAAAAGTTGGGATGACTTCTTTACAGAAGTTGCAGGTGTTCAACTAAAAAAGAATATAATGGCTTTTAATCCTGAATCAAATGATGATTTAGGTGGCTATATAATAGGTAGTCAGTACGGTGTAAGAAACAGAGTGAAAGAAGCTTTGGCTAAATTTAAGAAAGAAGGTGAAGGTGGATTTAAAGAAGATGTTAGCGTAGCTAAAAATATTGCAGCAAAAGAAGATACAACTATTCAAGAAAAAGAAAAAAGAAAATACACTCCAATTACTAAAAGTAATGTTATACCTAACTTTACTGTAACAGCTATAACAGATAAGCTAACTAATGTGCTGTCGAACTTAACAACTAAGATGACAGATAAAAGAGGAGCTAATGCTGCTACAACACCTTTAATTGCTGAGATTAGGAAAAACATAGGAAAAGTTGTAGGAGACCCTGAGGCTGCCCCTAAACTTGTTATACAGAGACTAGGTAAGTTAAAGGATGGTACTTATGAAAAGAATCTTATAAAAAATAAGAAAGCTATCGTAGAGAACATGACTACTACTTTTTTAATGGGTAAAGACAACGGTAAAAAAGTAAGTGGCGGTATTCCTCAAGCAATTGAAAAATCTGTAGGTGGTAAGTTTACTGGCAAGAAAGTAACTGTAAACGTTGGAGGTAAAGAAGTAGTGCAAGAAGAATTTGCACCAAACTTTGTACCATATCCAGAATGGGTCGGTCAGAAGATTGATCGTGAAAAAACGTTAGTTAGAGGAGCTACTGCTGGTAATGAGATAGTTAGAAGAGTGCCTGCTGACAAAGTTTCTGATGCTGATTTTGTAGGTTTATTTATTGACGAAAAAGGAAAACTTATAAGAGGTAAAAGAGAAGCTCTAGGTAAAGCTATAGCTGAAGAAGTAGCTTTTGAAATTTTTACAAAAGAAATTCAAAATGAAAATTCTGCTATAAGTAAAGCTTTTGAAGGAAATCAAGAAGCTCAAGGCGAAGTACTAAATGACAATTTTGTAAATCAAATACTTAGAGACGCTGACAGAGGTACCGTTAAGTTTAGTGTGTCTAATGAGCAAATAATAGAGTCTGCTAATAAAATAACCTCTGCCGAAACTAACACTCAAAGATCAATAGCAATTGCTAATTTGAGAGAAATAATGCCTGAAGACGATTTTAACAGGCTTACAAACCTTGTTATAGATCCATACACTGAATTTTTAAATAAAATAAAAGAAGAGGGGTGGAAAGCAACTGAACAACAAGCAATCGACAACATAGTAAAAATAGCAAAAAAAATACCTGGACTGGTTGTGCTACAAACAGAATTGCAAGTAGACTCTTCAAAGCCGGATCTAATATTCAAATACAAGGGACTTGAGATTGCATGGGAAATAAAATCAGGAAAAACGGCTAGGCTAGGAAAGTTTATACTTAAAGGGCAAGGAAAAAATAATGAATTAAACAAAAATATATCTGAAGAGTACAAGGAAAAGATTTTAAAAAATGATCTACAAAACAAAAATGTACAAAATGTATATAATGAATTAGAAAAACTGTTAAATGATAAAAAAGTAACCTTAACCCAAACTGGTAACTACAGGGTAGATCACGACGTTTTTTACGCCAACGTAGCTAATCTTTTAAAAGGCACTGACACTAGAAATTTAATATTAGACACAGGTATTGTTAAGGAATACTATGCAGACAAGGAAACTCCTGTTAATTATATATCTTTTAGCGATCTAGGTGACTTCATGTTAAATGAAAACCCTTTAAATTTAGATATAGCAAAGTTTGACGGAAAGGTGTTTATTAGGCAGAAATTTGATGAAAGATGGTACAATAAAGATAATCCTGATAAAAAGACGTATGTTATTTTAATGCGTTCAGCTACTCCTACTTTAACTAATGATAGTGCAAAAAAACTTGAGAGTAAATCTAGTATTTTTGTTGATAAATCTTTTGAGAAAGCTCTTAAATCAACATCTCTTAAATCTTCTAAATCTGATGCAGTTGATTTAAACGAAATTGGACTTGAACCTGACAGCAATCATGAATCACTACTACGTATACAGTTTTCTAAAAGTAAAAGAAAAGAATATGAAAATGTGCTACGTAATAAAAGGCCTGATTTAAAAGACATACCTAGTCAAGTTGATGAGCTTTTTAAATGGGCTGATGGATTAAAAGTTCCAGATAATAAAAAGTCTAAATACAAAAAATTAGCTTTATATTATACTGTTAATGGTTATACTATATTTCCAGAAGACGGTTACAAAATAGAAGAAGCAATTAGATTATCTGAGGTGAATAAAATAGATCCTTATGCTTATAAAAACCCAGATGAATTAATAAATAAATTCGCTAAGGAAGAAAAAGCAAGGAGAATAAACCCAGATACCGTAAAAGAGTTTAGTAATAAAAGATCTTTACCTAAAGGCGTAACCATATATGATGTAGTTGACTCTAAGGCCGGGCAAATGGCGATGAGAAAAGTAGCTGATAGTAATTGGGGTAAAGATTTCAATGGTTGGTGCTTGATCGCTAGAAAACCAAATGATAAGTCAGAATTAGATACCGCTCGTACGCAGTGGAAAAATTACAATGAAGATGGCAATGGATATGTAGTAGCTTTTCAAAACGGGAAGTTAATATCCTTCAGAGACGGTAGCACTGATATGAAGTGGTGGGATAGATTTGATAAACCAACAGCAAATTTACAAATAAATTTAGGTAAGAAAGATGGACTAACCACAAGAGGTGAAATAAATTCACAAGGTGGAGTTGATATAGTTGGCTACGGCGAAGGTGACTTTATGGGTAGAAAAGCTACTTATAAGATATATGATTTGAATAAAGAGCTTATTGAAGCAAAAGTTTATAAAGACGGAAAGCTTGCTTTAACAGTTCAAGACACACCTACTAAAATGAACAATGGTGGAAAAGCTGTTAACCGTAAAAAATCTAAATACGTTGATGGAGTACTAGCATCGTCATTTACTACCACTAAAGATTTAACAACAGGTAAAATCGTTACAACATTTGACGTTAAAATTGAAAGATTAGACGAAAATAATTATATACAAACAATTGAGTGGATTGGTAAAAATGGTAAATCACCTGCATTACCAAAAGTAAATGAAAAAACAATAGAAATAATACAAAAAAGAGAAGTAGGTTTTCCTCAATCAACAGAGTATTATGCAGAGAGAGTAACAGCTGGAGTTAAGGATGTTGTTGTTGATAAAATGAATGAATTAAAAACCGTCAAAGAATCTTTTAACCAAAAAAACAAAGTTTACAAACCTAGCGTTAAATTTAGCAAGTCAATGAACAGCACGTTCAATAAAATGCTAGAAAGAAGCACGGGTATTGCTGCAGACGAAACTATTAGCGGAACAATAGCAAACAGGAGAGGTAAGAATAAAGGTAAGTTTAAATTATTTATACCTTCATCTCTTGATGACTTTAAAGGATTAACTTCTTATACTTTCGCTGGTAAAGGCAAACAAGGGGAAGCTGATCAAAAGTTTTTTAAAGATGCTTTAATAGATCCGTATTTTAAAGGTATAAGAGCTATTGAAGAAACTAGGCAATCGTTTAAGGACGACTTTAAGGCACTTAATAAACAAATGAGACCTGTTATAAAGAAACTTGGTAAACTTGTACCAGAAACTGAATTTACGCATGATCAAGCTATAAGGGTTGCTTTATGGGAAGCTTCTGGATATGACATACCAGGTTTGTCTGAAATAGATCAAAAAAAGCTAGTTGAATATGTAAATAACGATGCTGAGTTAAGTGAGTATGCTAGGAAATTGCAACAAATAGCAAAAAGACCTAAATGGGCTAAGCCTGGAGATTTTTGGGATGCAGAGACTATATTGTCTGATTTGAATAATTTAACTGAAAAAGTAGGTAGGAAAGAATTCTTATCAGAATTTATTGAAAATGCAGACATAATATTTAGCGAGGATAATCTTAATAAAATTCAAGCTGGATTTGGTGAACCTACCAAAGATGCTTTAAAGGATATTCTATATAGAATGAAAAACGGTACAAATAGACCGTCTACTACTACTAATAATACTAATAAATGGAACAACTGGATTAATAATTCTATTGGAGCAATAATGTTTTTCAATAGAAGATCAGCGTTGCTACAAACATTGTCAACAGTTAACTTTATTAATTGGTCAGATAATAATCCTATAAAAGCCGCTGCCGCGTTTGCTAACCAAAAACAATACTGGTCTGATTTTGCAACGTTATTTAATTCACCTAAACTAAAACAAAGAAGATCTGGTTTAAAAAGTGATGTTAATGAAGCTGAAATTGCAAGAGCGGTTAAAGGGTCTAAAAATAAAGCAACAGCCGCGTTAAGCTATTTATTGAAAATCGGGTTTTTACCTACACAAATAGCGGATAGTTTTGCTATTGCAGCAGGTGGTGCTACATTCTATAGAAATAGAATAAAATCTTATTTGAAAAAAGTAAACGAAGAAGGAGAAGCTTTATACACTAAAGAGCAAGCGGAAGAAATGGCTTTTAAAGATTTTAGTCAAATATCTGAAGAAACTCAACAGTCAGGGGATCCAGCTTTAATATCGTCTGATCAAGCAAGTACTGCAGGTAGACTACTTTTAGCGTTCCAAAATACACCTATACAGTTAAACAGATCTATAAAGAAAGCTGCTTTAGATATAAAAAACAGAAGAAGAAAGCCTGGGCAAACGCTATCACAAAGTAATTTTTCTAATTTAAGTCAAATTATATATTACGGAACTATTCAAAGTGTTATATTTTCTGCATTACAAAACGCTTTATTCGCTTTAATACCTGGATTTGAAGAAGAAGATGACGAACTTACTGAAAAAGAACAATTAGAAAAGTATGGAAAAGTGTATAGCACAAAGCAGGCTAGAATAATACAAGGTATGATTGATACTACTTTAAAAGGAGGATTTGGTTTACCTGGAGCTTTTATATCTACTCTCAAAAACTTTGCTGTAGAGTGGGATAAACAAGATGAAAAAGGATTTATGGCTGATCACGCTTATACAATATTATCTCTTTTTAATCTAGCTCCATCTATTGGATCAAAAGGTAGAAAAGTTTACAGCGGTATTCAAACAAAGAAATTTGAAAAAGATGTTATTGAGAAAAGAGGATGGGATGTTACTATAGACGGTAAATTTAATTTAAGCCCATCATACAAAGTGTTGGGTGCTGTAGCTGAAGGTATTACAAACTTACCTTTAGATAGAGCTGTAACAGAAGTGAATGCTTTAACGGAAGCTTTAGATTATAGAAATACCGTTTGGCAAAGATTAGCTCTTGCTTTAGGTTGGAGATCTTGGGATGTAGGTGCAGAAAATGAAGAGCATGAACTTATAAAAACTGAAGCTAAAGCTAAAAGAAAAATAGAAGGTACAGAAAAAGCAAAAGCAACAAGAGCTAGAAAAAAGAAAGAAAAAGAAGAAAAAGCTAGATTAGAAAGAATTGAAAAACTTAAAAGAATGAGTAAATAATGAAGTTAAAATATTTTACACACGAAGAATTTGACTCTCCTGATGTTCAGGGTAGTGGTCAGTTGATGAGCGAAGAATTACTTAACATGCTTGATGTTGTTAGAAAGAAATACGGCAAATCTATTGTTATTAACTCAGGTTACAGAACTGCAAAGCATAATGCTAAAGTAGGTGGTACACCTGCGTCATCTCATACAAAAGGTCTAGCGGTTGATATTGCATGTAATAATTCTACTGACAGGTTTAAATTAGCAAGTATATTAAAAGAAGTTGGATTTAAAAGAATTGGTATTGCTAAGACTTTTATTCACGCTGATATAGACAAAGATAAAGCACAAAACGTATTATGGACTTATTAAAAATAAAATTATGAAACTAACAAGCGGATCACCATTTCAATTAAAAGATGCATGCTACCATAAGGTAAAGAAACAATACAAAGTATTTCCTTCAGCGTATGCAAGCGGAGCAATAGCTAAGTGTAGAAAAAATAAGGGTAAAAAATAATGAGACAGTCACCGTTGTTTGTTAGAAAAACAAAAGAAGGTGCAAACCTTAAGCGTTGGTTTAAAGAAAAATGGACTGACGAAAAAGGAAACCCTTGTGGATCTACTAAGAATAAAAACACTAAAAAGTGTAGACCTAGTAAAAGAATTAGCGGTGAAACTGTTAAGACTTGGAGTGAAATGTCTTCAGCTGAAAAGAAAAAAGCTGTAGCTGAAAAGAAAAGAGTTGGGATGGGCAAAAGAGCATCCAATATAAAAAGAAAGAAATAGGAGTAAAGATTATCAGGCGTACCATACCTGCAATTCCTATAAAAGAAAGGGGCCTCATAATGAGACCCCTTTTGTTATTATAATAACTAATAGTTATAACTTTTAGCCTTTAGCCATCACAAGCTAAACAATCTTCACTCATAGCTTGCTGAGCTATATCTCCACGTAAAACAGATTCTGTTCTAGTATAATATAAGGTTTTAACACCTTTCTTCCAAGCTTCAAAATGAACTTTGTTCAACCACTTAGGTGTAGCTTCAGATGGAAAAGCTAGGTTTAAACTAACGGACTGATCTACGTATTGTTGCCTAAGGCCAGCTTGATTAACTAATTCTAATTGATTAATCTCTTTAAAAGTTTTAAAAACTTCTTTAACTGGAATGTCATGACCCATAGTAATATTATCCAAAGCATCGATATCCTGTATGCTACCTCCGTCAG
>Ga0228619_1001177_pt1 | contig 11533 bp, 7 predicted proteins | sample 22DmetaG_FD_190065 | JGI IMG/M metagenome (GOLD analysis project Ga0228619, IMG submission 190065) | Seawater microbial communities from Monterey Bay, California, United States - 22D | ecosystem: Environmental > Aquatic > Marine > Coastal | place: USA: California | collected 2016-10-12 | reverse complement strand
AATACCTGCAGCTTGCGTCGCTCCAGCCTGCCCACCGCGTCTAAGTTGATCATCGCATAGAAACCAACATCACCGAGGGCGCTGGGCGGAGACGAGACGAAGTGCTTGGACCCCAACAAGCCCGATTCTTCGCCACTAAAGGCGACAATCACGATCGGCCGCATCGGCGTAAAAGCACGCGTAAGTTTGGCCGCAACTTCAATAAGCACTGCTACACCCGATGCGTTGTCGTCTGCGCCGGGGAACGGTATGCCGCGCTCGTCTAGCCCAAGATGGTCATAATGCGCACCGAGCACAACCGGCTGGTTTGCCAGTGCCGGATCACTTCCCGGAATAAGGCCAACGAGATTGCTGAGTTGCTGCACCTTGCCATTATCGAGAGTGGCCTGCCATGTTTGCAGATAGCTGCCGCCAATCGCCTGCAGACCGATGCGCCTAAATTCGCCCTGAATATAGCGAGCAGCTCCTTCGATACCCTCGTCTCTGGGGGACAGGACTTGCGTTATGCCGCGTCCGAGCAGCCCAGCGTCAGTCAGCTTTTCCACGTGACGCGCAAGGTTTGCTGCTAAATATTTTGGCGGCAGCTCAGTCAATGCCGGCACCGCAGGCAAGCCCGCAAGCGCGCGCGTCGACCCTCTCTCAGGGTTTAACCAAACGAGCGGCGAGTCGCTGCTTGCCCACACACCCTTTACGTCGTTAGTCGGCGCATCACCAACGAAGCTCAGATAAGAGTATTTTCCGTAATGGGGGAGTTTCTCGATCATTCCTGGCTGCGCCGCTTGTTTATCAATAGCAATGAAGCCAAGCGCTAGCTCGTCGGAATTTGGATGCCGGGTCACGAAAACCGAACTACGCTCCTGAAATGCCACCTCGGTAGCGCCCAACGACAGCCCATTTTCGCGCCTACTGACATTGCTCGAAGCTGCCTCTATCGCTCGATCGGCGAATCGATTATTTCGGCCCAGAACCCAGACACTCGAATCAGTGGGCAACGACTCGATCTCGTCATCGCGCACGAGACGCGCACTTACGCCCTCGCCGAAGTTTGCGGCGAGTTCTCGCCAATGCGCCTCGGTCAGCGCAACATCGGCGTCCCCGAAGTTAGCCGATCGCGGCGCCGCGCTGGCCGATGGCACGACAAAGGTGATCGTCGACGCGCCAAAAAGCTCGCCAATAGTGGGCGGTGTTTCGGCTCGGTCGAGCGTGCGAAAAAGATCAAAATAAGGATCAACGACTACGGCCTCAAGCGCCGAATAATTATCGGCTAGAAAGCCCTCGGCGCGCTGGCTTAGAGCGACGTCGACAAGCTGCGGCGTATCGCTGTCTGCATAATAAAGCGCGACTGGCACAGTGAAGGAAAATGGCGCCTCGTCCTGAATCTGCGCAAACATCAGTCGCGCTTTATCGCCGCGCTCTTCGAGAACAGACACTGCCAATTCGGGCGCGCCTTTGCGCGCTACCCATTGGGTAAAAAACGGCTGTAAATCGCGTTCGGCAACCGCCGAAAAATGGGCGGCTATGTCGGCAAAAGAAGCACGCGTAAATTTAAAGTCGCGGTAAAATTGTTTCAGCCCGCCAAGAAATAATTCATCGCCTAGCTCGACGCGAAGCATGTGCCAGAGCATGAGTGTCTTGCCGTAGCCCACCGCCTGCGATGCGGCAGAATTTCGCGACGTGAATTCTGCTAGGGGGAAATCGGCCGCATCGCTGACATAGTTTTTATACCTTGCGAGCATTTCCTTACGGTATTCCGGCCCCCTCCCCTCAACCTCTTGAAAAAGGTGGTCTGCCAAATACGCGGTTAATCCTTCACTCCAATTGCCCGACTCATAGTCGGGATAGACGCCGTTGCCCCACCAATTGTGCAAAATTTCATGCGGATAGGACGAATCGATAATAAACGGGAACCGAATGATCTGCTCGCCCAGTAAGGTGAACGAAGGCATCCCATATCCTGTCTCCCAAAAATTTTCGACCAGAGCGAATTTACTGTACGGATACGCGCCTAAGAGTGGCTCGTAAAGCGCGAGATATCGCTCCGTTGCATCGAGATATTTGGCGGCAAGATTTTGGTCGGGCGAACGCAGCAGCGCCAGCACCTCAACTTCGTTCTCGCGGTCACCATTTGGCAGCACAGACTGGTAAACAGACGTGTATTCAGTAAACGCCGCTGCGATCAAATAGACCTCTTCCATCGGCACGTCGCTGCGCCAGGCGTTGTCGCCGACACTATCTCCCTGACTGATACCTCGCCACCCTCGGGCGGAGTCGGCGAATTCTATTTGCAGATCAAAGGTAATCAAGTCGTCGCCAAACTCTGGCACCCACGCGCTACTCCGGTTGAGGTAGACGCCGCGCGAATCGATAATTCCCGAGGTCTCGGAAAAACTCTGTGAGTACTGAGCACCGGTTTGACGCGTTTCGTCAAACAGCGTGCCAGAATAGGTTAGCTCGAGAGACTGGCTCCTGCGGCGCGGTAGGTCCACCGAATAACGCGTTGAGCTCGCAGCAATACCGCCGGTTTCATTAATTCCTTGGGCCAGTTCCTGCGCCGATAATCCTGTTTCGCGAAGACCGCGAGGACGATTGGTGATCTGCAGATTCGAATTAAGCGCGAATGCGATATCGCTACGCCCAAACCGTTCGGGCAAGTCGATTGTATCGGTAACCTCGAGGCGATTATTCTCGGGGTCGAGCGTGACCCTAAGGCTATGGTGGATTGGCGTAAAATCGGATGCCGCAGGTTCTGCGCCGCTGTCGGTTCCTTGCCCGAACGAAGTCTGCACAGTTAGCAAACTTAGCAAGCCGATGCAAAGCGCGAGCCGCATTTAGTGAGCGCTCGAATTAGCCAGAAGTTCCAGCGCGCGGGCGTGATTCCAGTCGGCTATATGCAACTGCGACGTGCCATCTGGCGTGCGCGTCGTGCTCCATGCAAGCTGATCTCCGCTTGGCGAGAACACCGGCAGAATGTCTGTCCCGTCTGTGTTGGTCACTCTAACCGGTGCGTGCGCACCTTGGGTATCAATCAAGAAAAGTTCGAAATTAGCGTGGCCCAGCTGATTGCTAGAGTAGATAAGGTATTCGCCGCTCGGATGATAATAAGGCGCCCACGCAACCATTGCATCGGCGGTGAGTTGACGCTGATTGCTGCCATCAGCGTCCATCGTCCAGATTTCTGCGCTATTGCCATCGGGATTAAAGCGTCGCCAAGTAATTTTACTGCCGTCTGGGCTAAAGAATGGTCCGCCATCGTAGCCCGGTGAGCGGGTAAGCTGCCGCACGTTTCCGCCGTCAGCGTCCATGACATACAAGTCCATAAAGTATGAACTGTCGTCTTCGAAAAGCGCCTGTTCTGCAAGGCTCAATTTGCGCGAATAGGCTTCACGATTCGACGCGAACAAAATTTGAGAGCCATCGGCAGAGTATGAACCTTCGGCATCGTAACCCTCGGCGTTAGAGATATTTCGTGGGTCACTACCGTCGCTGTTGGCAATGTAAATATCGTAATGGCGATCGTAGTCCCAGCCATACGCGCGTTCGATACCGCTTTTGCGAATAGCTATTTCCTCAGCCTGCTTCGCCTGAGCGTTGGGGTCTTCATGCGTTGACGAATACATGACGAGATCTTGGGTCGGATGTATCCACGCGCAGGTGGTTAAACCGACGCCGGGGGATACGAGCCTGCTAACGCCGCTCGCAAGATCTAGCACAAAAATTTGATAGAACGGGTTATCGCCTGCTTGTTCGCTCTGATAAATCAGCTCGCGCCCGTCGGCACTGAAATAGCCTTCGCCCGACCGTAGGCTGTCGGTAACCAGCTGGCGGGTGTTGCTGAGCAGGTCACTTTCGTTTTCGACGTCGGCGTAAATACTTGGCGTAGGCTCAGCCCAGCTCGTTGCCGCTGCCATGCCGTCGCTACCGTAACCCGACGAGTCATCTGCACCATAGCCAGACTGCTCGCCTTCGGGTCCGCACGCTGTTAAGGCAATAAGAATTACCGCGACAATCGAACCCTTTTTTAAATAGGGTAAAAAAGGCGTAGATGAATTGCGTGGCATTACTCGTGCTCCTGTCTTTAAAACCGATCTACGTGATGACCCAATAACCTAATGACCACTTCAGTCGGCAGCGAAAGTGAAATTCTCTTGTTGCGGGAATACGCCGAAAAGCCCACCGGTATGAATAAATACAATATCCTTCGCGCCGGCAAAGCAGCCTTGATCGCCTTTCAAAATTTCATTCACCATGCCGTAGAATGCCTTGCCCGTGTAGACGGGATCGAGAAACAGTCCCTCACTCGAGGCCAACGCCTTAATAATGTCGAAAACCTCGGGGTAGCCGATGCCGTATCCAGGACCCAGATAACCTTCCTGAGTGAGTACGCGCAGAGTTGCAGTATCGATCTCGGCGCCGGGAGTGCCTTTGAGCAAATCGGCGTAGCGCGTTTGCCAGTGCGAAATATCCTCACGCGCGCGCTCGGCGAAATAGTCAGCGTTGTCAGAAACATTGAAGGCAACGATTTTTTCAGCAAGGCCAAATATTTCATTGCCGGCAATGAGCCCAGCTTGGGTTCCACCCGAGCCCGTCGCGGTCACTATCGCGCTTGGCTGCAGATTTAACCTTTTGAAATCGGCAGCAAGTTCTTCGCTCGCAGCGATGTAACCCCAGAGTCCAACTTCGTCACTTGCGCCAGTCGGGATGAAATACGCTTTGTGACCAGCTATCTCGGCTTCGGCTTGGAGCTGCTTCGCGTACTGCGGATGCGCGGCTGCCCAGCCCTCCGCAGGCAAGTAACTAATCTCGGCCCCTGCTAATAAATCCATGAAAAGGTTGCCGCTAGGGATCTGTGGCTCCTCTCCGCGCAAGATCAATTGCACTTTCAACCCGAGCCGTGCGCCCATAATGGCAGTGGCCCGGCAATGATTCGACTGAATTCCGCCGCAGGTAATCAGGGTGTCGCAGCCTTGGCGCTGCGCTTCGGCAATGCAAAATTCGAGCTTACGAATTTTGTTGCCTGACACCTCGACGCCTGTCATCTCGTCACGCTTAATCCATAGATTGACGCCGCCAAGGCGCTCAGAAAAGCGAGAAAGTTTAACAAGCGGGGTAGGCAACGTGGCAAGATTTAGTCGCGGCGGATAAATCATTCGCAATAGCTCTCTTGAGGCGCCGCTAGTTTGCAGCGTCGTAGGTCTGGACCGCGCTAGGCGTCGCGAGGTCTTCGGCAGTACTTGGCTTGAGCACTTCGCTATAAAGAAACAGGTCTGTTAGCACCGCGCGCAGGTGAATCGACGCATTTAAATTATCGACCATCTCAGAGCCGATTTTATTCTGCTTCAAAATAAAATTCAGCGCCGCGCTTGCCTTCGCGCAGTCCTCAGCAATGACCTTTTCAAACGCATCGCTGCTCGACTCGAACGCAGTAATAAGAGCTTGCATCGCCGTCGCCATGCCATGAATTGTCGGCTGAGCGTGAGGTCCAGGGCCCGATTCAACACCGGCGGGTCGACCCTGCGCCGCATAAGCGAGTAAAAATTCGTAGCCGGCTTCGATCGTCTCGATCGCGCTCTCTAATGTGTTTTTGTCGGTCACTTTATGCCCCTCAACTACTTTCTGTGGTGTCACTATTAAATGGGGCCAGACCCTCGTTGCTTGCGCAGGAAGAGCTGACCCCGTTGTGTCTCATTAACTTGCGCGAAGTCGATAAACTCGCGCGAGTCGTTTAATCGGCTTGCTTAGGCGACCATAGGTTTGGATCGTGGTTCGCCTTCATCTCATCTTCTGAAATCCAACCCTTAAACATCGACCGCGTATAGAAGAGTTTTTCCGGACGAATAGCGAAGTAGATATGCGTTGCCGCAAGGGCAACAAGCGCTAACGTAGAAAGCCCATGCAACAAAAACACGAGGCCAAGCTGGCTCTCGGGCATGCTGTTAGTGCGCTCCCAAAACGGAGAGTCGATTTGCAGGAACATGAGCAGGCCCGTAGCGATAACCGTCATCACAACGACGGTGACAGCCCAGTGCATGCCTTTCTGTTCGAAAGAATATTTGCCCGGAAGACGCGTAGAATCGAAAGGCTCTGCAAAGTCGCGAGGACCCAGAATCATCGACTTAAAGTCTTGCCAAAATAAAGAGCGAACAATATGAACGACGGTGATAAAGCTCAATAGTAAGCCGGCCATCCAGTGCCAGTTCAGCCAGGCAAATCGCAGCCCAACAATCGGCGCGATACCTGTGAGGATCAAAGCGAAAATTGACAGCGCCATAACCCAGTGAAACCAACGGTCAATAGACTCATGGCGCACGACGCGTTTGCCTTCACCCGAAGGCATGTCCATCTTTTTGTTGGCCAACACCGCCATCACTATTGCGTGCGCGGCTAAAAGCACGAGCACCGCAACGGCCACAACCCAGAGTAGATCCCATGAAACGCCGAGTATGACTTCCTCACCCCAGACGTCGCGTTTATAGCGGACTATTTCTCCCACCTTGCACCTCTCAAAGTTTATTCTTTTTAGTTAGCTTAACGAAGCGGCGCCTCCTAAGAGGCGGCGCCTTCGGGTAAATAAAAGGTACCTACCTGTTCGTCAAGCCGCGCTGTTCTCGATCGAGGAATGTCGCTCTCGTTTTCCGCTACAAAGGCGGCAAAACAAAAGTCGCACTCCTTCTTTAATCCCTAGATTTTACTGTTCTACAACTGCGAGTCGGCTTTTGCGTTTAAGCCCTGACGGCGGTAATACCCGCACAGGGCTTAAATCGCGCAAGACGACTAGCCGCGCACCGCGCGCTTAACCAAATTCTCGATCAGTGGAATCTTGAAATGGTTGTAGTTAAGTGGCTCTGCGCCTTCAGATGCGATGGCAGCAACTTGTTCGGCCAATTGCTCTGAGCGCTGCTGGCCGCGTAACGCATTCTCAACATCGTCGAGTCGACGCGGCACACATTCGACGGCGCCGCACGCAATGCGCGAATCTTCGATCACGCCGTTCGACACTTTCATCGCTGCCGAGATGCTGACGAGCGCGAAGTCCCACACGTTGCGATCTGCGACTTTCTCGAAATAGTACTCAGCGTTCGCCCACTCATTAGGGAGACGCACGGCGGTGAGGATCTCACCCTCTTCGAGAGAAGTCATGCTCGTGATATTCACGTCTGGGCCAACAAAGAAGTCTTGCGCTGACACGAGGCGTTGACCTTTTGCGCTCGTGACAACCATTGTAGCATCGAGTGCAACCAAGGCAGGCGCAGTATCCGAGGGGCTTACCGCTACACAGCGGCTAGCACCAAAGATGGCGTGTTCTCGATTTAAGCCTTCGGGCGAATCCGCGTAGCAGATGTTGCCGCCGGCACGGTAGCAGTCGAGACCACGGCGGTAATACCAGCAGCGCGCATCCTGAGCTAGGTTACCTGCGAGGGTTCCCACATTGCGGATTTGCGGGCTAGCAACAACACCAGCGGCTTTCGCGAGTAAGGCGAATTTTTCTTTAACCAATGGGTTCTTCGAAATTTCAGTCAGCGTAGTTACAGCGCCGATTTCGATACCATCGCTGGTTTCTTTGATGCCCTTCCAGGCGTCGACCTGAGTCAACTCGATCATGGCACTCGCGGTTTTGTTTCGATCTTTTAACCAACCGTAAGTGTCCTGACCACCGCCGAGCAACCACCCGTCGTTGCCTAGGCTTGCAGCCAGGGCGAGCGCGTTAGCTTCGTCGGTAGGCTGATAGAGCTCAATGTCGAGCATTACGTCATGTGATGTGGCTACCATATCAACCTCGGAAGTTGTTTTGAGCCAGAGGAACGGCTTCAGACGTTACCCCTGCTACGTGGTTAATGATCATGTCTGCTGTAACTGGCGCGGCGCTAAACAGGTGGCCATCGAGCGAGTCGCTAATTGCAGAGGCAAGTGCCGCTGCCACTGCGCCCATCGCAGGCTCACCGATACCGCGCGCACCGACAGGGTTTTCGGGATCCGGAAGATCAACCCAGCCGGTTTTAATTTTAGCCGGTGTGTCCATCATTGTTGGGATCTTGCTCTGCCAATAACCCGTGCTTGCTGGGAGTCCGTTTTGCGGGTCATAAAGATGACGTTCATAACCTGCAAGACCGATGCCCCAAACTGCGCCACCGACCAACTGGTTTTTCAAACCCTGTGGGTGAACGACCGTTCCGCAATCGCCTATCGTGACCATCTCAACGATATCGTATTTGCCCGTTTCAATGTCCATCTCGATCTCTGTGAAGGTCACAGTGAATCCAGGAGGATTATTGTTGTGAGGCGTATCGTGATAGATACCCATAAGCGATTCGCCAGCGAGGCGATTCACAGAGATCTTAGTGAAATCGTTAAGCTCTTCGGGAAGATCTGAGGCACCGGTAAACTTGCCACCGAGTGCAATTCCCTTCTGCGCGATTTCAGCAAAGGTCATTCCTTCGCTTGGCGCTGCAGTCTTAAACACACGCTCGTCTGCGAAGTCGTAGTCGGCTGCATCACCGCCTAACTCCATGGCTGCGAGTTCCTTCATCTTATTGAGAAGATCCATCGCTGCGCCGTAGTTTGTACGCGTGTTAGTAAATATCGAGTTGCTGCCATCTTGCGGCGAAGTGATCGGCAGGTGACGGTCGGTACGACCCGTAACGATATCAACGTGCTCCCAAGGCATTTGCAATACTTCTGCAGCCGCACGCGAAGTCGATGCGTACGAATAAGTACCGAGGTTACCAACACCGTTATGCACTTTCAGGCGACCGTCTGCGGTGAGGCGAACGATACCGTCCATGCCGCTACGACCCGCATTGTGATAGCCCTGACCGATTCCAATACCAGTAACCTTCGTGCCGTTACGCTTGCGCGAACGCGCCATGCGCTCTTCAAGGTTAAACTGTTCGGCGCCCATTTTAAGGGCCTCTGGCATATAGGCACTGGTAAACGGAATCTGCCGTGCGCCACCCACATCGCCATTTTGCGGCGTGTTGATCTGACGAATCTTCAGGCGATCGATGCCGAGTTCCTCGGCCGCTTTGTCGAGGATTGGCGCGATAATCGCGGCAATCTGATTCTGGCCTGGTCCACGCTGCGCGCCACGGTGTCCGGTATTACTACCGATAGACGTGCCGCGGAAACGAACTGCTTCGGTCTGATAAAGAATAGAGATACAGTCGGCTGCTGAGTAGGCATCGCCGCCGCCGCCTTTACCGCCATTGTCGGAAATAATGTAGAGGTCTGCCGCCGCCATCGTGCCGTCGGCTTTAAATCCACACTTGATCCAACCTTGGAAACCCTGGCGCGCGCCACCGATTGCCGTTTCTTCGTCGCGCGTTACGCGCATCATGACGGGACGGTTAATCTTCTGCGACATTTTCGCAGGGATCGCCATACTGGGAATGCTGTTTGCGCGAGCACGCTGACCGAAACCACCGCCTGTCGCTTCGTTAATAAACACAAAGTCTTCTTGCGGAACACCAACGATGCTCGCCATGCCATCGGCGAGAGCCGACAGTGACTGCGACGTACCGTGGAGATACAGCTTGCCGTTTTCCCAATAAGCCATCGCGCTGCGAGGCTCCATTGACTGGTGTGGGTAACCCGCTGTTGTGAAGGCAGTCTCGTAAACAAACGCAGACTCACCGAGTGCTGCATCAAGATCGCCGTACGCGAAAGTCTGCTGTGGTTCGGCTGTCGGCTCGTTGCCCGCACGGAAGCTAGCCACCTGATCGGCGCTCCACTTCTCAGAAGCAAAGCCTTGGCGGAAGACGTAGGTATTGCCGCCGTTGTAAGCATCGGGGCCGCCTTCGGCGAGACTGTCGAGCGGATCTAATACGAATGGTAGACGCTCGAACGTCACAGAGATCTTGCCAATTGCAGTCTCTGCTGTCTTTTCGTCGATTGCAGCTAACGCAAGAATCGGCTCGCCGACTAGCGTGGGCTCGTTTGTAAGCACCTTAAGACCAGTGCTCTGCGGCTCGCCGTCGGGATAGACATCGTCTGCCGTGAGAAGGCCAAAAACACCGTCCATCGCCAGTGCTTCAGTCGCGTCAATGTTGACGACGCGCGCATGGGGAATCGGGCTCGTTAATAGGCGCGCATAGACCATGCCTTCGCGCGTGTAATCTTCGGCATATTTGATGCGACCGGTGACTTTACCGTTAACATCTGGTGGCACGAAGTCTTTACCAATGTGCATATAAGCCATGTTGATTATCCTATTTGCGCGGCGCGCATTACGCCATCGAGGTAAGAGTCATAAGAACCACAGCGGCAGATATTGCCCGACAGTCCCTGTCGCGCTTCTTCACGCGTAGGATTTGGGTTCTCGCGGAGTAGTCCTACAGCGGCCATGATCTGGCCAGGCGTGCAGTAACCACATTGCGGCGCAAGCTCTTCAACAAAGGCCTGCTGCACAGGGTGCAACGTGCCATCGGCAGACTCGAGGCCTTCGACTGTTTCGACGCGCCCGTTTTTAACCGAGTGAGTTAGAACCGAGCAGGCATAGGTCGACACGTCGTCGACAAGCACAGTGCAAGCGCCACACTCGCCGCGATTACAGCCAAGTTTAGTGCCGGTAAGGCCGAGCTTGTAACGCAGTGTCGACGCTAGCGTCTCTTGCGGCGCTACATCTACTGTGCGCACTTGACCGTTGATGTTGATGCGGATCATACGTTCGACCGCGCCGGCGGGCCTCGCGGCACCATTCGCTGCAACCCAGACGCCAGTCGTGGTTGCCGCTGCGCCAGAGGCGATTACGCCCTTGATAAAGCGTCTACGGGTTAGGTTTAGGTTCACGGGTTACATTCGCCTCCGTTGTTGGGAATGAGAGTTGCATCGCCGAAAGTCTGAAAGTCTGAAAGTCTGTTAGGCGCCGGTTGATGCAAGCGAGTCGAAACACCTGCCTTTAAGAGGCGTAGCTTCGCACAAGCATAGTAAATACGACGCTAGAGAGTAATCCACCCTATGTGTTTTATCAAGCAAGCAAAGCGTGTATCTCTCTTTGGTCAAACCGCAGAGCAATTGAAAAACTGTTAGCCGCGTGACGTCAGGTTTTGAAAAATTTTTGCGACACAACCTGTGACATTTGAGGTTGAAAATTCGTCGCCTCCTGCCAGAATTCTGTCATTAATTAAAAGGCGGTATTCGACTACTGACAAACCCTTGTCAGTTTGCTTTCCCTAAGCGGTTTCCGCACAGCCGAATTCTTGACAATAATTAGTGCAATGGTATTGTTGTCGGCCGTTTCCGTGCTGCTCACCAAGCACGCGACCGTGCAAACAGGGACGCTGCAGGCTGCACAAAATGCCGTAGCAGCACGAACTAGACGACCTACCTTGCGTCAGTTCGACACCTAGTTCAGGCCGCAAAACAAGCTGCAGAATAAGCATAGTTGGCTCAATATATCCGATTCACTCACGTGTCGGACGCTTGAGCTTCGATGTAAGAAACGCGCTCATTGCCACACTGCTGTGGAAAACACAGGCAGCGTGCAAGCGATGTTAAGTGCAAGAATTTTGAGAGATGTAACCATGAGCAATGACAACCG
>Ga0228619_1001160_pt1 | contig 11616 bp, 6 predicted proteins | sample 22DmetaG_FD_190065 | JGI IMG/M metagenome (GOLD analysis project Ga0228619, IMG submission 190065) | Seawater microbial communities from Monterey Bay, California, United States - 22D | ecosystem: Environmental > Aquatic > Marine > Coastal | place: USA: California | collected 2016-10-12 | reverse complement strand
AGTTAACTCTCAGCACCAACAGTTAATAACTGCCAGCTGTTATAAATATCTGGAGTTAGGCAAGTAGAAATAGTATTAAATTTATCCTGCATGGCTTTTCCATTAACTTCCCAGTCTGCATTACTGGTAGCCATCGATTCAAAGTTAGAATGAGCATTCAACCATAGAAAATCAGCTTGATCATCATATTTAGGATAATAGACACCAAAATAATAGGGGCTATCTTCACCTGATGCATCAAGATAAGCATTAAATTCAACAACAGCAGCTCTTAGATCCATTCTGTCGTACCCTTCATTAAAGTTACACTGAAGATATGCTGAAGCATAATAACCATCATCTGCTTCAACAGTGCCGAATGAGTCTGAGGGTCTTGGTAAGTAAAACTCCCAAGGGAATCTTCCCTCTCCATCACATGTCATTACAGACTCATATTCTTGAGCCCATGCCATGAAAGCAGGATTTTCAGTTGACCATGCCTCATTAGCAGCCTCTTCCGTTGTCCACTCTAACTCCCACCAACCATTATCAAACCTATGATTTTCTCCTTCTGGTGCATGCACTCCAGCCCATCTTAAATTTTCAGAATGTTCTAAATCTTTCCAATCTGCAAGCATTTTTTGGGCATTTTCCATGCTGTAATCCGGACCAGCTGTACAAGCCAGAAACTCTATATGATAAGGGCCTCTATGAATGGGGCCTTGATCATCTGATACTTCTGCAACATCGTTATTAGAACAGCTAACAACAAAGAAGACTGAGCACAGCGTTAATAGTTTAATTAGTTTTTTATTCATATTTCTCTCTCCCACGAGTTTATATAGATATTTAATACTACTACTAGAAAATAGAAATGAAAATGAGTAATTACTATAAATGTATATATTATTTATAAGTATTTAAGAGTTCTTTAATGCCACCAAAAGGATAAAAGTGAACTTTTTGAATATTAGTATTTGGATTAGCTAAAGTTTTAGAGGAAAGATCATCCAAGAAATTTGTAGGCGAATAGCTTGTTAGCAACTTCCCAACATTTGAATAATTATTCTCCAGAATCTTAATTGATGGACCCACACCGCAATCTATTGAATATTTTAATAAGGTGGTTAATTTTGTTGGGCCAGCAACGCCTATATGAATTGGCAAATCAATACCGTTCTTTAGTAAATTATTAGACCAATCAACAACTTTGTGAGCATCAAAACAAAATTGTGTTGTAAGAATAATCTCAGCGTCAGTTATTTGAGAGAAATCTTTTTTTAAACTTAGTGATTCTTTCAATCCTATTTTAGAGGCTTCTATGTCTTTATTCCCTTCAGGATGACCGGCGAAATATATTTTATTAAATCCTGAATCAAATAAACCGGTCTTGATGAGTTCGATTGATGATTCAAATTCTCCGATAGCATTTTTATTGCTTCCTGCTATCAACAAAATCTCAGATACACCTGATACATCTTTATAAGCAGAAATCAAATCACTTAACGAAGAATTATTATTTATCTGCCTTGCTGCAATATGAGGCACGGGAATTAAATCCAAATATGATATCTCTTTAGCGGTGTTTATAATTTCATCTGTATTAGAGCCTTCAATATGCGCTATATAAACTCTTGTATCTTTTGGTAACCCTTTGATTAAGTTAACATTTTTTGCAAAAATCTTTGGGGTAACTTCTATAGAGAATCCTTCGATAAAATTTTTAGTTTGGTCGTTGGGCATAATTTGATTATATAGCCTGTTAATAAATTAATAAAAACTGGCGGAGAGTGAGGGATTCGAACCCTCGATACAGTTACCCATATACCTCCTTAGCAGGGAGGCGCTTTCGACCACTCAGCCAACTCTCCGAAAAATGAAAAAAAGATTATACATCTAGATGACAATAAATATTATCATCTAGATAAATTTTTTAATTAATTACAGCTACTATAACCAGATTCAATGGCATCTTTTTCAGATGAATTAATTCCAAGTCTGTAGATGGACTTAACTTTTACCCAGTCTCTGTAATATGTGCAGTGGTAAGAAGAGTTGTTTGGCATCCAGTCTGATGGATCTGAACTCCCTTTAGCACCATTAGAACTTCCACCAACAGCAATTAGCTGCTCTGGAACATTAAGTGTATTTGCATAAATAGTTTTTCTTTCTCTTGACCATGCCCATGCACCACTTCTATGGCTTTCTGATAGTGGAACAAAGTGATCAATTTGAACCTCAGAGGCACTTGAGAAGTAAGCATTATCATAGGGATCGTACCAACGACCTGTTGCAACACTGCAATTGGTGCTTGATGTATAGCTTAAGCCTACACCCGTTGATGAATCATGCTCATCTATGAGAACCTCATGTCTGTTACTTTGACAGTCATTATCCCAATCCTTCCATGTGTCATAGTCATTGTCTCTGTCATAAGTAACGCCGCCTGTAGACTCACCTTCTAAACATACATTGAATCCAATCAATGCATCAGTACAAAGTCTATCAACAAATACAGAAACAGTTAGCGTATCTGAAGCTAACCCATCAGATACATTCACTACTAATGAATATTCTTTTTTACTGTCATAACTAGGAGTATTTTTAAATGCTAATGCTCCGGCTGATGTAATTTCAAATGAATTAGCATCTGTTCCGGTAACAAAGTAATTAAGTGTATCCGCATCAGCATCAGTTGCTGAAAAAGATGCGACTGATTTGGTTCCTTCATCAACATAAACATAGTTTGATGGTGAGGTATAAACCTCTGATGGCGCAACTAGCTCAGGAGCTGTATTTGCAGAAGTAGTAATTGATACAGAACCCCCCATTCCTGAATGGTTGCCACAGAAGTAATAGAACGTAGAAGGAATTTCATTAGTTACTTCTAATAAGTAGTATGACCCAGCAGTTCCAGAGACTCCCACTTGTGTTCCGTAAGTTACACTTGATGAACTAGCCTCAGTTGCATCACCAAAACTTATAGGGTGAGAGGAAAGGCTTGAATCAGAGGTATCAAATCTATAAGTTTTACCTCTTTCAAGAGTGAGACTTGGTTTGCTTTGACCATCGATTGAAAATCCTCCTGATATTCCATTAGGTACTGAAACCGTTTTCACTTCTTGGTTATGGAAGCCACCATTAGAGAAGAAACCTTCATCTTTTACAATCCAATGACAATTATCAGCGTTTGTTCCTGCAGAAACAGACCAATCAGCTTCGCCAACTTTATCTGATTTTTTAATTAAAGTATGTCTTCTAGTTCCATTTTCAACACCGCAAACCTCCCAACCAATACCTATATCTGTTGGGCCGTCTGTACCAACTGAATCAAGTAAAGTATCGCCTTTAAATAAACCAACTGCATCGTCACCATTAAAGTGAACAGGGCTTTCATAATCTAGTCTAAGGTCAGCTTGAGACACGATGTAATCGTCGATGTCACCATAACTACTATCAACACCTGTTATTAAGTAGACGTCTTTTGCTGCAAGAGTGCCGCTTAATTGAAGGATTCTTCCATCAGCTGTTTGACCTGCACCCCAGCTGTCTGGTTGAGAATTAGGAATTCCTTTAAGAGTATATTCAGATAAATCTACAGCTTCTGAATTTGGATTATATATTTCTATATATTTTGTATTCCCATAAGGTGTTGTTGTGTCAGCAGATGCTTCCACATCAGCATACTCTGAGATATATAACTCAGTATCAGCTGGTGTTGTTCCACCGCCGCCGCCTGAGCCTCCACCGCCGCCACCTGAGCCGCCGCCACCGCCGCCTGAGCCACCGCCGCCGCCTGAGCCTCCACCATTACTTGAACCATTCCAAGTATGGACTCCTAAATCATTCCAGTCGTCTTTGTCATTAACAATCCAATCGCAATCATCTGAATTAGTGCCGCTTGAATCAGCCCAGTCTGAATTTCCTTCAGCCCCATCTTTTTTAATTAGTGTATGGTCTTTAGTTGCCTCTGTAATACCACAGACATCCCAACCATCTCCTGGATCTCCATCAAAGTTACCCAACCAATCAACAACTACATAATCTGACTCTGTACCTTTTACCAAAGCATATCCATCGTTACCATTTGATAAATATTGATGTGTTGCATCACATTTATCTAGAATGACTTGATCAGCTTGGGGGTGACAAACCACATAGGTATTCCCATCTGCAATACTATCGTTAGCACCGAAGATATCACCATTCCAGAATTCATACTCTCCCGCGGTTGTAGGAGAATTACCAACTGAAGGTAATCCATAATTATTAAGTAAAACTTCTGCACCCGTAGCATTAAAAATCTCTATATATTTATTATTTGATGATCCTTCTGCATATTCAGAAATAAATATATCTGAAGCATTTGTTGAGGAATCCTCATCAACATCTGCAACTGTAACTGTAATGCTTTGTGAGGTAGATGTTGTTCCATCATTTGCTGCAATAGAAATAACATAAGTATTGTCAGAGCCACTATCAATTGGATTTTCATAATCAGGGGCTGTATTGAATACAAGCTCTCCAGATGAGGCATCAATACTTACAAGATTTGAATCAGTGCCGCTTACTGAAAAAGTTAAAGTATCATTATCAGCGTCTGTAGCACTTACTGTTCCAATTGCAGTAGTATTTTCGTTAACCGAATAAGAGGCTGGTGATGTAAAGGCTGGTGCGCTATTTGTATTCTCATCAACATCAGTAACTGATACTACAATCCCCACTGAACCAGTGGCTGAGCCATCTGATGCAACAACGGTAATAGAGTAATTATTGTCACCACTTGCGCTTCCTGGATTCTCAAAATCAGGAGCGGTATTGAAAGCTAAAACTCCTGTACCTGAACCTATGGAGACTGAAGAAGCATCATCACCTGTAACAGAATAAGTAAGAGTGTCTCCATCAGCGTCTGTTGCAGTAACTGTTCCAATGGCTGTTGTGTTTTCTGCAACCTCAATTGTCCCTACATTAGCAAATGTTGGTGCATTATTTGCAGGAGGGGTTGGTGGTGTAGGTGGAGTTGGAGTAGAACTTCCGCCGCCTCCGCCGCCTCCGCCACATGAAGCTATAAAAATTGAAGTGAAGACGATAGAGAGTAATTTATTTTGCATAGTAATTTTAATTAAAGTTAAAAAGAAAAGCTGATTATTTATTTTAATCTAGATTTAACTATATGTATAACAGTTTAAAATATCTAAAAAAAAACCCGCATAAATGCGGGTTTTTAATATCAATATTTATTGATTAGTCAGCAGGTGTAACCACAACACTTTCCAAAACTATTGGTCTATCCTGATCAACGATATACATTAAAAAGTTTTTATATGTATTAGTTGTTGCAGGAATATTAACTATCATAGTATTTGGACTTGAAGTTACAACCAGGTTATCCGATTGCCAGTCAGGTGTAGTATTTGGATACGCATCTTTTTCAAACTTGAAATAAACTCGTGTTGAAGTATCTACAGCATAAAAAGAAGCGGTAATTTTTCCACCATTAGGGAACTTAATTGGATAGAAGCCTTCTGTTTGTGCTGGATCATGAGCAAAACCTGCCCAAGATTCAGAACCTGCTGGAACATTATAAGTTGTTCCATCAATAGTAGCTCCACCAAATGCTTCAGTCATAACCATAGTTCCACCACCATTAGAAGTATCGCCATCGCCTCCACCAGTATCATCTTTAGCATCAGCTGTAACATAAAAGTCGGTCATGTATATTTCAGTACCATCCGCTGTTTCAAAATACATTAGGAATGAGCTAAATGTATTTGAACCTTGAGCAGGCACAGCAACCTCATATGATGATTCCTCAGCACCGGTTACAGTCACATATTCTGTATAGAATTCTGGAGTTGTATCTGGATAAGGCAATCTTTCGAATTTAAATCTAACTCTAACGTCGCCATTAGGAGCTGTTGCTTTAAATGTTACTTTTCCAGCTTCTGTGAATGTAAATGGATACATACCTGTTCCAGCATCACCATCAGCATTATGAGCCCATCCACCCCAAACTTGAGCCGTAGCTGGGAAACTAAATCCATTTGTTTCTGCACTATAACCAACATCACCAAATGTACCTGACATATCCATCAAGTCACCTGCAGGAGTAGCAGCTTTTTGAGCAACTACAACATTTTTAACGGTAACAGCTTGATCTCTTTCAACGATATACATTAGTAATGAAGCAAAAGTATTTTCACCTTGAGTATCAAACTCAACTGTGTAAGTTTTTTCTTCAGCACCTGAGATAGTTACATTAGCTGTGCTGAATGAAGGATCTACATCTGGGAAAGGTAATCTTTCAAACTTAAAGTTAATGTTTGTATCAACTGCAGCAGCAGCTGTAAATGTTACTGTTCCGCCATTAGGGAAGCTGAACGGATATAGATCAGCATTTTCGTTTGCAAAACCAGCCCATGCTTCAGCACCAGCAGGGTGAGTATATGTAGTTCCATCTACAACGGCACCACCAAATACTCCTGTGAATTGAACCTGGGTAGGATCAGCCTCTTCAACATCAGTAACAGTAACTGTTAACGTAGCATCAACAGAATCTGAACCAACTGTTGCTGTAACAACAACTGTGTAGTCGTTAGTACCTGAAGCACTTCCAGTAACCTCAAAGTCAGGAGCTGCTGCGAAAGCTAAAGCTCCAGCTGCATCAATAGTGAATAGAGCTGAATCAGCGCCTGATAATGTGAATGAAACTGTTCCACTTGCACAACCACCAGCTGAAGCAACTACTGTGCCTACTGCTGTTGTGTTTTCTGCAACACTAAATGTTGAATCTGAAGAAATTGTAACTGCTGCAGCAGATGAGTCGTAGCAATGCTTGCCTAGACCATCCCATGTACCGTTAACAGTAGCGTCACTATCTGCAACAATCCAGTCACAGTCAGTTTCGTTTGTTCCTCTTGAAGAAGTCCAATCTGCATTTCCTTCTTTTCCTTCTTTCTTAACCAATGTATGGTCTTTGGTTCCATTTGAAACTCCACAAACATCCCAACCTGAACCTGGATCAGCTTGGAAGTCACCAAGAACATCAACAACTGTGAAGCTGTCTTCTGTTCCTTTAACAAGTTTACGTCCATCATCCCCATTAGATAGGAAGTTAGTAGTAGCATCACACTCATCTAAAATAGATTGATCTGCACTGCCATGACATACAACATATACATCGCCATCAGCAACTACGTCGTTAGCACCAAAAACATCACCATTCCAGTACTCGTATTCACCTGGAGTAGTAGGAGCATTAGAAGTACTTGGAAGTGAATAGCCACTTAATGCAACTTCAGCACCTGTGAAGTTAGCAATTTCTAAATATTTATTGTTAGATGAGCCTTCTGCATACTCTGAGAAGAATAAGTCACAAGCACCTGGGCACTCTGAAGCAATGTCTGTTACAACAACTGCAACGTCAACTGTATTAGTAATTGTTCCATCAGATGCGCCTACAGTAACATTATACGTATTATCTGCACCTGCATCAGCTGGGTTCTCATAATCAGGAGCACTTGCAAAAGCTAGAACACCTGATGATTCACCAATAGTCATTAATGCACTATCTGCACCTGAAAGACTAAAAGTTACTGTGCTGTCTCCAGCATCTGAAACTGTAATAACTCCAACCGCAGTTGAGTTTTCAGCAACGCTGTATGAAGCATCAGCTATAATTTGAGGACCTTCATTTACATTGGTAACAGATATCTCTAAATCTTTAGCATCTTTAGCAGAACCATCACTTACAACTACAGTAACTTTATAAACGTTATCTGAGTTTGCGTCTGCTGGAGCTTCAAAATCAGGAGCTGTATTAAAAGATAATACATTGCCTGTTAATGTTACAAGGGAACTATCGTCTCCTTGAATGAAGTAAGCTAAAGCATCACCGTCAGCATCTGATGCTGAAACTGTTCCAATAGCAGTAGTGTTTTCAGCAACACTGTATGTGTTTCCTGAAGATATAACAGGAGCTGCATTAATAGGACCAGAAGAAGATGAACCTGATGGTCCACTACCGCTTCCGCCGCAGGCTGTTAAGAATAAAATTGTAAAACCTAATAAATAGTTTTTGCTCATGTTGAGTACTCCCTGTTCACAAAATGAATTAATTTAAAAATACAAGGCTTAATACTACATCTTTAATGATGAATTTTCAAAACAAAATGATGCTATTTAATAGAAAAAATGTTATCTGGTAGTGTTATTTTATGTAAATTATTTACATAAAACATTACAGATGCTTTAGGAATAATGTTTGAACATAGCGAGAAGAGAAAAAATTAAGAAATAAAAAAAATTAAAAAATTAACGAGAAAACTCTATTTGTTTTCCAAATCGGATATTTTCTTGAATTTTTGAGTCTTTATAACCAATATGTCCATTAATAATGGTTGTATTTATTGATGAATTAAATGTAGTACCTTCAAATGGAGACCAGTCACATTTATATAATAGATCTTCTTTTTTAACAGTATGAGGTTTTTCAATATCTAAAATAACAAGGTCAGCATAATAGCCTTCTCTTATATAACCTCTATCTTTAATTTGAAATCTTTTTGCAACATTATGACTGGTCTTTTTAACAATATGCTCTAAAGACAATGTTCCATCATGATAAAAATCTAGAAGAACCTGCACTGCATGTTGGACTAAAGGCAGTCCTGCTGGAGCTTTTGAATAAGGGCCAGATTTTTCTTCCCATGTATGCGGGGCGTGATCAGTTGCAATAATATCTATCTGGTCATTAAGAAGCGCGGCCATAACCGCAGCTCTATCCTCTTCTTTTTTAATAGAAGGATTGCACTTAATTTGATTACCTAAATCCACATAATCATGCTCGTTAAACCTTAAGTGATGAACACAAACTTCTGCAGTAATTTTTTTGGTATCAATTTCACCAGAGACAAACTGATCCATTTCTTTTTTAGTAGTCAGATGAAGTACATGCAAATTTGAACCATTTCTTTTTGCAAGATCAATAGCCATGGAGCTTGATAAATAACAACTTATATCATCTCTGATATATGGGTGATGAATGGCGCTAAGATCATCGCCGTACCTTTCAGCGAAGATTTTCTCATTCTTTAAAATGGTTGGAGTGTCTTCACAATGGGTAACGATGTTAATTGGACAGTACTTAAAAATATCTTCTAGTGTATCTGGATCATCTACCAGCATGTCTCCGGTTGATGCGCCCATAAAAACTTTTAGACCTGCTGCAAGGCTTGTATCAACTCTTTTAATTTCTTCAATATTTGTATTGCTGCCACCAAGGTAGAAAGAGTAATTACCAACAGATTTTTGACTCGCAAGATCAAATTTGTTTCGAAGGTTCTCATTGGTTGTTGTTGTAGGATTAACATTTGGCATTTCAAAAAAACTTGTAATGCCGCCTGCTAAAGCTGCCCTTGATTCAGTCGCAATGCTGCCTTTATGTGTAAGCCCTGGCTCACGAAAATGAACCTGATCATCTATCATTCCAGGAATGACATACTTACCCTCTACATCTAAAATCTCTTTAGCCTCAGCATCAATACTTGAATTAATTAATGCAATTCTTTCATTCTTAATTGCAATGTCAGAGTGATAAATAGTTTCCTCATTGACTATTTGGCAATTTTTAAGAATTAAGTCATACATATTTATTTATCTAAATTAAAGGTTTTATGTAAGCACTTAACCGCCTTATCTGTATTAACTTCATTAATCACTATGGTAATTTTAATTTCAGATGTGCTTATCATTTGTATATTTATATCATTTTCAGCAAGAGATTTAAAAGCCTCACTAGCAATACCCGCATGCGTTCTCATTCCAACTCCTACCAGAGAAACTTTTGAAATACTTGGATCTACAAGCACATCTTCATACTGCAGTGCATTTTTATTGGCTTTAACAATATTAGTAGCCGATAGCTCATCCTCTTTTGAAACGGTAAAAGTAAAATCTGTTTTGCCGTTCACGCTGACGTTTTGCACAATAACATCTACTTCAATATTTTCATCACTTAATGGGCCTAAAATACCGTAAGCAATACCTGGTGTATCAACAACACCGTGGAGGGTAATTTTTACCTGATCTTTCTGGAAGGCAATTCCAGATACTAAAGCGTTTTCCATATTATTTTCCTCAAGTGATATAAGTGTACCCGAACCAGGTTCAAAGCTAGACAAAACCCTAACCGGAACTTTAAATTTATTTGCGAATTCTACTGCTCTAATTTGTATGACTTTTGCACCCTTGCCTGCCATCTCTAACATCTCTTCCATAGTAATAGAGTCTAACTTTTTAGCCTCAGGCACAACCCTTGGATCAGTGGTATATATTCCGTCTACATCGGTATAAATATCACATCTTTTTGCTTTTAAGTTAGCAGCAACAGCAACAGCCGTGGTATCAGATCCGCCTCGACCAAGAGTCGTGACATCACCATGCTCTGTAACCCCTTGGAAGCCTGTAATTATAGGTACATAGCCCTCTTCTATGGTTTGGATAATTTTAGAACTATCTATATCCAAAATCCTAGCCCTTGAGTGGCTATTAGTTGTCTTCATAGAAATTTGGGATGCTGATAAGGACTTTGCTTTCACACCAATTGAATCGAGTGCAATAGCTAGTAATGATGAGCTAACTTTTTCACCAGTTGAAACTAAGGCATCGAACTCTCTTCGATTTGGATTTTCTGAAAAGTTTTTAGCAAGACTAATTAACTTATTGGTTTCACCACTCATAGCTGAAACAACCACCACAAGCTTATCTTCTTTAGAGGATTTTTTAATTAGTTTTGCAACAGCAGCTATTCTCTCAACTGAGCCTACAGAAGTACCGCCAAATTTTTGAACAACAATATCCAAGATAATTCCTTTATTTTTCGAGAATGGATTTTACTGTATTTGGTATAGATGTCACGAATTCGTTTACTTTTTCTGAAACACCTGCGCCTTGGGCAAAATCAGGCCTGCCTCCACCCCTACCATTGAGCTGAGAGCATAACTCGCCAACAATATCTTTGGCTGAGATCTCATCAACCAAGTTATCTGTAACGCCTGCCACAACAGCTACTTTTTTGTCTGATTCTGAGAGCAATATTACAACACCCTTATCAATTCCTTTTTTTGCTTGATCGACTAATCCTCTGAGTTGCTTATTATCATCTAAGGCAACTTGCTTAACGATAAGTTTCCAGTCATTAATTGATGATTCCTTAGAAAAAACAGTTTCACTTGAGCTGCTAACGGGACCAGATTTTTTGAGTTTCTTATTCTCTTGGATAAGCGCATCAATTTTTTCAACTAATTTGTCAGAAGTCGTATTCAGTGACTTTTGTAAATTCTGATTAACTGATCTAATGTTATTTAAATGCTTAGCAGCTTGGTGCCCTGCAATAGCTTCAATTCTTCGAATGCCGGAGGCAACACTTGATTGGCTGGTTATAACTAAGGAGCCTATATCGCCTGTTCTATTAACATGAGTTCCGCCACAAAGCTCAACAGAAAAACCATCCTTACCCATAGCAAGAACTCTTACCTTTGAATCGTATTTTTCTCCGAATAAAGCCTCGGCACCTGAATCTATAGCCTCTTGAAGGTCCATTTCATTAGTGTCTACCTTAGAATTATGAAGTACTTG
>Ga0228619_1001150_pt1 | contig 11693 bp, 9 predicted proteins | sample 22DmetaG_FD_190065 | JGI IMG/M metagenome (GOLD analysis project Ga0228619, IMG submission 190065) | Seawater microbial communities from Monterey Bay, California, United States - 22D | ecosystem: Environmental > Aquatic > Marine > Coastal | place: USA: California | collected 2016-10-12 | reverse complement strand
CTTTTCATAATTGGCGCGCGAGCCGATCGGATAATCCCCAAATCGCAGCGAAAGTCCTTCGAAAAAATACCACAATGCATGGGCACATAGGTGCGCACTTTGACCATTTCGATCGAGCCTCGGGTTGTATTCAAAAAGTCCCAATTGGGTTAAACGATCACTCATACCCGCATAACGGGTGATTGCACATAAATCCTCACCGCTTAAACCATGTGGCGAAGTGTAAAACGTTCCTGGATTATAACTTTGACGCACTGCGCTCATATCTATACTGACCAAGTCAGCGTCACGCAAGAAAGGCTCTGTGCGTGCTATTTGATTTTGTATTTCACCTAATCGGACTGCTTCGAAAAAAAGTTTGTCTATCAGTCCGATTTCCTCTGGGCTATTAAAATAAGTTTGGTAGCCAAGGTTTGTGAAGTTGTAGAGATTGTGAGGTTCTTGGAGTACAAGATGAGAAACGTAGCTCTGGTGGTCTAGATCGCGACCTTCTGATCCGACGTCAAGACGGGCATCAACGCTGACAATATTCACTGTTTGTTCCAGCGAATCATAGCCGCGGTAATTCGCGTAGGTCAGTTCCTGGGAGCCGCCGATAGTGATCAGTACAATCTGTCTCTGGAGTAATTCTTGAGTGATTTCCTTGAGTAAAAGTAATGTGTCGGTATGACGTTCGCCTTTGTAAAGATTACCCAGGTCGGCTATACCATAGTCCCATTTTCCTTTGTACAATTGGTAAAGAAATGGCCGTATAGCGTCGGCGGCACCATCGCAACCTACGTTGCGGTAAGCTCTACGGTCTTCTTGCACCCCAACAATGGCTACTTTGATGCCATCGAGGTCGGGTAGACCCTCCATTTCAGTATGGCGACGAATGCTTCGTCCCAGCTGATTGGCATCTAAAACGGGAAGTGCATCGATAACACTTTCAGGTACAGGGCTGAGATGTTCCACGGGCAAATCATTTACCCGAGCAATTTAGAACCTTATTTGCGCTTTGCCCGACGCTTTGTAGGGCCTGCTTTAATAAGTTCTTCACAAGCGGCACGGTCCAAAGTTTCCGGATCCGTGTCTTTAGGTATCTTAAAATTCTTTCCTCCGGATTTAATGTAGGGTCCATAGCGACCTTTAAGGACTTGAATCAATGGCTCCTCGGTAAATTCAGCAATCGTGTTGTTCGCGGCACCAGCCTCTTTTTCTTCAATTACCGCTACCGCTTTTTCAAGACTTACTGTTTCGGGTGCGTCTTCTGTAAGGCTGTAAAATTTCTTATTCCACATTACGTATGGTCCATAGCGGCCGACATTTGCCTTTACTTCGAGATCCTTATAATCACCGACGATACGCGGAAGAATTTCCTTACGCAATGCCATTTCTAGGGTAGCATCATAAAAACCAACCCCTTGAGGGAGCTTCTTGAAACGTGGTTTGGTTTCTTCATCACCGTCACCGAATTGGAATACAAACCCGTAACGCGCTAGTTTGACATAAACCGGTTCACCAGTGCCGGGCTCCTCACCTAAAATACGACTTGCACGCGCATTTTCAGGTGCATTTTCTATAAGTGGATGGAATTCGCCGTAAAACTCCTTAATGCTGTCTTGCCAGCCGATTTTTCCTGCAGCTACGGTATCAAAGTTGGCTTCTGCTTTTGCAGTGAATTGGTAATCCATGATCAAGCCATAGTGCTCGAGTAAGAAATCCGTTACCACGCGACCGATGTCTGTAGGGAACAATTTATTCTTATCGGCACCAAAGGTTTCAGTATCGACACGAGCAGTAACTCCTTCGGCCGTTGCGCTCAACACATGGTATTCACGCTTATTGCCCTCAAGACTATCCTTGATGACATAGTTTCGCTTTTGAATAGTAGAAATGGTCGGTGCATAAGTCGATGGACGACCGATACCAAGTTCTTCTAGTTTCTTAACTAAAGAGGCTTCCGTATAACGCGGTGTATGCTTAGTAAAGCGTTCGGTTGCAGTAATTTCTTTTGAAGTTAAAGTGTTCCCTTCTTTTACTGCTGGTAATTGACCGTCCAATTCATCCGTGCCCTCGTCATCGGTTCCTTCTTGATATACACGAATAAAACCATCAAATTTAATCACCTGACCACGTGCAGTAAAGCGTTGCGCATCCGGGTGTCCTTGATTGAATAGTTTGATCGTGGTGTTTTCCAATTTCGCATCGGCCATTTGTGAGGCAATCGTGCGTTTGTAGATCAGATCATATAGTTTTTTCTGGCGGTCATCACCACCGGCCATACTCTTTGCAAAGCTTGTAGGACGAATAGCTTCGTGCGCCTCCTGAGCGCCTTTATTTTTCGTAGCAAACTTTCGCGCTTGATGGTATTCCGGACCATAACTCTGCTCAACATGTGCTGCGATACCTGCAATGGCATCGTTACTCAAATTAAAGCTATCCGTTCTCATGTAAGTGATGTGTCCTGCTTCGTAGAGGCGTTGTGCAAGTGTCATTGTTTGACTTACACTAAAGCCCAATTTCCGGCTCGCTTCTTGTTGCAACGTTGATGTAGTAAAAGGCGCTGCAGGGCTGCGTTTACCTGGACGCATTTCTACGCTCTCAACTTCATATGTTGCGCCAACACAACCGTTCAAAAAGACTTTTGCTTCTTCTTGCGTCTTAAAATTGGTACTTACATCGGCTTTAAAGCTGATTTTTCCATCGCTGAAAATACCACTGACCTTATAGCTAGAGGTTACTTCGTGACCCTCGATTTCTCGTTCTTTCTCTACGATTAAGCGAACGGCCACACTTTGAACACGTCCTGCACTTAAGCCGCGTTGAATGCTTTTCCAAAGTACTGGGCTCAGTTCATAACCTACAAGTCGGTCCAGTACTCGACGCGCTTGTTGGGCATCGACCAATTCCTTATTTATCTTTCTAGGATTATCAACCGCACGTAGGATGGCTGTTTTAGTAATCTCATTGAAAACAATACGTTCTGTATTGTCATCTTTTAGACCTAAACTTTCGTAAAGATGCCATGCTATGGCTTCTCCTTCACGGTCCTCATCCGACGCAAGCCAAACCTTATCCACTTTCTTGGCTGCTGATTTAAGCTCTTTGACAAGACTGGTTTTGTCTTTTGAAACACAATATTCCGGTTGGAAATTATTTTCGATATCAATAGCCATTCCTTTATCGCACAAATCGCGAATGTGTCCATACGAGGACAGGACTTGGAAATCGGCGCCTAGGTACTTCTGAATAGTCTTTGCCTTTGCAGGTGACTCAACGATTACGAGATTCTTTGCCATAGGATGCGGGGTGCATTTTAATTATTGCCGCAAAGTAAAGGCTAAAAATCGGCAACTTTCAACTCCTTATATAATGGAGTGGTTTTCGAGGATTCCGTATTACTACGTAATAGATTTTTTAAAATCGGACAAATTGTCAGTATTGCTTGTATCTTTGTACCACCGCGAAAGAAAGTAAAGTTTTGAGCGGAATACAATTATGGAAGCAAAGACAAAGCGCGCAAGCGGAAGGGGTCTCTACGCCGAGGGCGATAAGAACCCACATGAACACGACGGAACGGTTCTCGAGACCAAAAACCCGACGGGCACAAAAAAACTCTATATAGAGTCGTACGGTTGTCAAATGAATTTCTCTGATAGCGAGATTGTTGCATCAGTCTTGGGTAAAGAGGGGTACACCACCACACAAAATGCCGAGGAAGCAGATTTAGTGCTACTCAACACGTGTTCTATTCGTGATAAGGCAGAACAGACTGTTCGTAACCGACTCAACCATTTTAACGGCCACAAGAGAAAGAACCCCGATATGAAAATAGGGGTGCTGGGTTGTATGGCAGAACGTGTAAAAGGTAAACTTCTAGAAGAAGAGAAATTGGTCGATCTAGTAGTCGGTCCAGATGCCTACAGAGATTTACCGAACTTATTGCAAGAACTAGACGGCGGAAGAAAGGCGGTCAATGTTATTTTGAGTAAGGAAGAAACCTATGACGATATTGAGCCGGTTCGCTTGGGTGGCAATGGCGTAAGCGCTTTCGTATCCATTACGCGTGGCTGTGATAATATGTGTACGTTCTGTGTAGTTCCGTTTACTCGTGGTCGTGAACGTTCGCGTAATCCGCAGACCATTGTAGACGAAGTATTGGATTTATCAAAACGTGGGTACAAGGAAATCACCCTATTAGGGCAAAACGTGGACAGCTATTTGTGGTACGGTGGCGGTTTGAAAAAAGATTTTGAGAAGGCGTCAGATGTAGCAAAAGCTAGTGCTGTACATTTCGCTGACCTCATGTCAATGGTTGCTGAAGCTGCACCGCACATGCGTATTCGCTTTTCCACTTCGAATCCGCAAGACATGCGCGACGATGTGCTGGAGACCATTGCGAAATACAAGAACATCTGTAACTACATTCATTTGCCGGTGCAGTCGGGCTCGTCGCGCATCTTAGAATTAATGAACCGCGGTCACAACCGCGAAGAATATATGGCGCTCATCGACCGCATTCACCGCATCATACCGGGTTGCGCTATCAGCCACGACATGATTTCGGGATTCCCGACGGAAACGGAAGAGGATCATCAAGAGACATTGAGTCTGATGGATTATGTGAAATACGATTTCGGTTACATGTTCTTCTACAGCGAGCGACCTAATACGTATGCAGCTAGAAAATTGGAAGATGATATTCCGGAGGAGGTGAAGAAACGCCGATTGACAGAAATCATCCAATTGCAAAGCAAGCACAGCCTGTACCGCCACGAACAAATGGTCGGCAAGACGTTTGAAGTTTTGGTGGAAGGAACCTCTAAGAAAAGCGAGGCACAATTGTTTGGACGAACGGATACGAACAGTGTAGTCGTTTTTGATCGCCATAATTTTAAACCAGGCGACTTTGTTCATGTTAAGATTAATAGTTGTACTACGGCCACATTGTTGGGTTCAGTGGTAGCGAACCCTGAGGCTTAAATTTATTGAAGCTATGTCAGATATCAAGAGCATTAAACAACGTTTCGGAATTATTGGGGTAAGTCCATTGCTGGACCGCGCCTTGGAGAAAGCCGTGCAAGTTGCGCCTACAGATATCAGCGTGCTCGTCACCGGAGAGAGTGGTGTGGGTAAAGAGAGCATACCAAAGATTATTCATGCTCTAAGCCACAGAAAACACAATCCATACATCGCTGTAAACTGTGGTGCTATTCCAGAAGGAACTATAGATTCAGAACTTTTCGGTCATGAAAAAGGTGCTTTTACTGGAGCGACTGGAGCGCGTAAAGGATATTTTGAAGAAGCCGATGCGGGTACTATTTTTTTAGATGAGGTGGGAGAGCTACCCATGCCTTCTCAAGTTCGATTGTTACGCGTTTTAGAAACGGGTGAATTTATTCGTGTGGGTGCCTCAAGGGCGAATAAAATTGATGTTCGTGTCGTAGGAGCCACGAATGTGGGAATGCTTAATGCTATCAAAAATCACAAATTCCGTGAGGATTTGTATTACCGATTAAATACGGTAGAAATTCATTTGCCGCCCTTGCGAGAACGCCCTTCAGATATACATCTGTTGTTTCGAAAGTTCGCTTCTGATTTCGCTAATAAATACCATCTTCCACCCCTACGCCTAGACGATGAGGCAGTACGTTTGTTAGAGCATTACCGCTGGCCAGGTAATATTCGCCAGTTGCGCAACCTCGCTGAGCAAATGAGTGTGATCGAAACGACGCGTCTAGTAGGTAAGGAAGTACTTAAAGCCTATTTGCCTGAGGTGGATGCACCGAACCTTCCTGCATTAGCCAATTCTCGAATCAGTGATGGCGTGAGCAATGCGGATTTTGCAAAAGAGCGCGAAGCTTTGTACAAACTTTTGTTCGAGATGCGTTCGGAATTAAATGCCCTAAAAAAGGCGGTCCAGAATGGAGAAGGCTTTTACGATGGCGTGCAGCGCGAATACCCACAGATTGGTGCTGAATATAACGAGCGCTCTTCAGTAACCCCGTATACTGGAAATGGACCGAACGACGTTTCCTTTGTAAATCCTGATGAATACGATGCATTTGAGGACGATGAGCACACGATCGAAATTGAGAATCTGAGCTTGGTCGACAAAGAAATTGAATTAATCAAAAAGGCATTGGATAAGACACAAGGAAAACGAAAGGCTGCTGCTAAAGAATTGGGCATATCTGAACGTACCTTGTACCGGAAAATTAAACAATACAACCTAGAATAATGCGCATATTTTCTTTCCTTCCCGCAATGCTGTTTATCCTCATCCTTTCAGGGTGCAAGGGAGGCTTTAGCTTTACTGGGGGAAATGTAGGGGAAGCAAAAACATTGAATGTAGATTTCTTCGAAAATACGGCAGCTATTGTAAATCCAGAGATGTCACAGATTTTCACTGAATCGTTAAAAGACATCTTTGTCCAGCAAACTTCATTGCGTTTGGTTGAAGGGCCGGCGGATATGGAGTTTTCAGGGGCCATAGTTGACTACAGTTTACGTCCACAGGCGGCGCGCGGCCCGAGTGAGGTTGCTCAGATGCGTTTTACCATCTCAGTTAAGGTTTCCTTTGAGAATAGACTCGCTGAAGAAAACAGTTTTGAGCAACGTTTTAGCCGATCTAGAGATTACGATGCGGATTTGAATTTTTCCGATATTGAAACAGAATTGGCAGCGGAGATTATGAGGGAATTGACCGAAGATATTTTAAACCGGGCTATTGCTAATTGGTAGATGAACGCAAAGAAAATCGAAGAATTATATGCCCATCCTGAGCGTTTAAATACGTCAGAGCTTGCCATGCTCAAACAGGCGGTCTCGGATTTTCCTTATGCCGCACCATTACAAGCACTCTACATGAAAGCGTTGCAACAGCAAGAAAGTTACTTGTTGCCAGCGCAAGTAAAGCGCACTGCTATTGCTACACCAAACCGCGAGGCTTTAAAAACATATTATGAAAGTCATACGAACTTAGCAGCTCCTATTGAAGGGAAATTGAGCGATGCGGCCATTGCCAATCCAATTGAAAAAATTGAGGTAACCGCTAAACCGGCTGAGGTCGTGAAAAAAGCGCCGGCAGCAAAAAAGAAGCAAACTAAGACAGTATCGGCTCCCCCTGCGCCCAAGACGAAGCCGACAAAACCTGCAGCTCCAAAGAATACAACTGGAGTGCCCGAAGATTTGTCACACTTACCTGAGGCCGTCAGAAATGCTATTCTTAGATCTCGTGCTTTGCGAGGGAAAGATGCACCCGAAAAATCAGTCGATAAGCCATCACACGCACCAAAAGAAGAGTCTAAAAAGAAGGCTCCTGTGGCGAAAGAGGAAAAAGAGCAACCCTCGTTGAGTCAGTCAAAGACTGCTACTGAGACTACGCAAATTGCCATCGATGTGCCGTCGTTTGAATTGGAAACTGATTTGAAAGACACTCCAACACTGGAGTCTCATGTAGAAGTAAAACCGGTAGAGGAATCTCCAGCTTGGGAAGCGCCAGAGGAGCGTGAGATGCCATTCAGTGAAAAGGCATCATTTCTTCAGTGGCTAAATGCAGAATCGAAGGTCGCGCCCACCGCGGGTTCATCGACTAAAAAGGCTCCTGCAGCCGGACCAGATATTAAAAAAATCATTCGCGAGTTGCCTAAGTTTGAAGGAAACAAGCGCGACGGAAAAATCAATGTTTTTAGTCTTGAAGCAGATGGCCAAGGTCGCTTTGTAACGGAAACATTGGCAGAGATTTACCTGAAGCAAGGACTTTTTGAGAAGGCAATTAAATCCTACGAGGTGCTAAGTTTGAAATACCCGGAAAAAAGTAGTTTCTTTGCCGACCGAATTAGAGCAATTAAGAAAGAAAAGAACTCATGACAGCATTATTCTCCATATTGATCGTAGTAGTGTCGATCCTACTCGTTTTGGTGATTCTCGTTCAAAATCCTAAAGGCGGAGGTTTGAGCTCTGCTTTTGGAGGTGATAGCCCACAGATGTTGGGTGGCGTTAAAAAGACAACAGACTTTTTAGATAAAGCGACTTGGGCCTTGGTCATAGGTTTGTTTGTTCTTGTGATCGGTATGAACCTTGTTTCAACGGATGCAGATGTTGTTATGGAAGACACATTGATTAACGAACAAGTTGAGGATGCGATGCCGTTCCAGCCACAGATGCCTGCAGCTCCTGCGGGTGAAGCTGCACCTACTGGTGAGGCACCTGTAGAAGGAATGCCTGAGAGTGTAGAATAATCCGTCAATTTGACTTTACAATACAGCCCGTGTAGCTTAGCTGCGCGGGTTTTTTATTTTTTTTATATGCCAAAATTTCGCGCGGTAGTTGCCGCTCGATGACACTCTGACACAGAAAATGCTTTGGCACAAAATTCCATGTATAAGAGTGGAAATTGTAACTAAAAACATAAATCATGGCAGATTTAAACATTCGTCCGTTAGCTGACAGAGTAATCATTGAACCTGCAGCTGCTGAAACTACGACTGCATCTGGAATCATTATTCCTGATACAGCGCAAGAGAAGCCTCAAAAAGGCACGGTAGTAGCCGTGGGCCCAGGTAAAAAAGATGAGCCTGTGACAGTAAATGTTGGTGACGTAGTGTTGTACGGTAAGTACAGCGGCACCGAGTTCAAGTATGAAAATGGTGATTACCTCATCATGCGTGAGGCAGACATCATGGCAATTGTTTAATCGAACGAAAAAAACCATAAATCATGGCAAAAGAAATTTCATTTGACGTAGATGCAAGAAACAGCCTGAAAGCAGGTGTGGATGCATTGGCAGATGCGGTAAAAGTGACTCTAGGTCCCAAAGGCCGTAACGTAATCATAGAAAAAGCATTCGGTGCACCACACGTAACAAAGGATGGTGTCACTGTGGCGAAAGAAATTGAGCTGGAAGACAAGTTGCAAAACTTGGGCGCACAGATGGTAAAGGAAGTGGCTTCTAAAACTGCGGATATCGCGGGTGATGGAACGACTACAGCTACTGTTTTGGCGCAAGCAATCTATCATCACGGTTTGAAGAACGTGGCCGCAGGAGCGAACCCAATGGATTTGAAGCGCGGTATCGATAAAGCTGTTACAGCCTTAGTTGCGGAACTAAAGTCGCTAAGCCAAGAGGTGGGTGATGACAACAGTAAGATTGAGCAAGTAGCATCAATCTCATCAAATAACGACAGTACCATTGGTAAATTGATCGCTGAGGCAATGGCCAAAGTGAAAAATGAAGGCGTTATAACTGTTGAAGAAGCTAAGGGTACAGAAACGTATGTTGATGTAGTAGAAGGTATGCAGTTTGATCGTGGATACTTGAGCCCTTATTTCACAACCAATACTGAGAAGATGGTTGCTGAATTGGAGAATCCATTAATTCTGATCTACGATAAGAAAGTAAGCTCTATGAAGGAATTACTTCCTGTATTAGAGCCGGCAGCGCAAAGCGGCCGTCCATTATTGATTATTGCTGAAGATGTTGATGGCGAAGCCTTAGCAACATTAGTGGTCAACCGTATTCGCGGCTCACTCAAAATCGCTGCTGTTAAAGCACCAGGATTTGGCGACCGCCGTAAGGCAATGCTCGAGGATATCGCCGTCTTAACTGGCGGTCAAGTCATTTCTGAGGAGCGCGGTATGACGCTTGAAGGAGCGACTATGGAGATGCTGGGAACGGCAGAAAAAGTAACCATCGATAAGGATAACACGACAGTTGTAAACGGTGCCGGTGAAGGTGAAGCTATCGCAAGTCGTGTGAATCAAATCAAAGCACAGATCGAAAACACTACCTCGGATTACGACCGTGAGAAACTACAAGAACGTTTAGCGAAACTCGCTGGTGGAGTTGCTGTTCTGTATGTTGGTGCGGCTTCTGAAGTGGAAATGAAGGAGAAGAAAGACCGTGTAGATGATGCACTTGCAGCTACTAAAGCAGCAGTAGAAGAGGGTTTCGTTCCCGGAGGTGGTGTAGCTCTTGTTCGTGTAAGCTCAGCACTAGAGAATCTAAAAGGTGAAAACGAAGACGAAAGTACCGGTATTCAAATCATCTCTAAGGCAATCGAAGAGCCGTTGCGTCAGATTGTGCACAATGCAGGTCTAGAAGGCTCTGTGGTCGTTGCCAAAGTAAAAGAAGGCAAAGGCGACTACGGTTTCAATGCGAAGACCGACGTTTACGAAAACATGTATGATGCCGGTGTTATTGATCCAACGAAAGTGACACGTGTCGCGCTCGAAAATGCAGCGTCAGTTGCAGGATTGTTGTTAACTACAGAAGCTACGATTACTGAGATTCCTAAGGAAGAGCCAGCAATGCCACCAGGCGGCGGCATGGGCGGCGGAATGGGAATGATGTAATCTATTTGCATTGTATAAATACGAAAGCCACTCCTTTTTGGGGTGGCTTTTTTTATGCTCAAAGTTTGCCTGCGACTGTGAATCGGTCTTTCCTAAAAGTAGAACCGTAAGGAACGGAGAGTTATGAAGTGAAGGCTTCAAGGTATTTCGCAATGTACGTATCCCGATCGCGGTATTTGTATTGCATGATGTAACGCGGATGTTCTAAGGCGACTAATTCAGGGGTAAAATGGAACTCTTTGTTCAATTGGGTCAGAAATTTTAAATTCTTGCCGGTACCAAAAACGATGATTCGTTCGTTCTTACCAGCCAATTCAATTTGAGCTCGAATTTGTTTGAGGAGATAGGGTGCAAGCGCTTTCGCGAAACTGGTCCGGTCGTAATAATTAAAATTAACCCAGTTGCCCTTCTTTCGAATAGTAAAGCCTAAGGGACAAACCGATCCGATAAAAAAGTCCTGATAGAATGCTTTAGCGCCTCCAAAAGCTTCGATCGCCTCGTAAACGAATACGGAGCTAGGTTCGTGTGTAGTGAAGGCGTCAAAAGAAATGCCGCATTCTACAAGGCGTTTCGTATCTGTGAATGGAATGCCTGTAGCTCCAGCACCGAGTCTTCCCGGATTGATGCCTAATATTAAATTCCGTGGCTTGTTGTCGCCGTAAAATGTATGATAGAAATCGGAGAGGGCTTGTCCTTGCGCTGGACTGGCGTCTTCAAATGGATTGAGCACAGCTAAATCGTCGTCCAGGTAAGTGTGATCAAAGTCTAACCCATGATAGAAGGCCAAGATGCGTTGAGCCTTGGTCATTTTTTATTGTATTGGGTCATGGTAAGTCTTGTACCTGCGAGCGCGAAACTTTGTATGGCTTTAACGCAGTGCTCTATAAGACCTGGAAGGTCTAGCATTTCATCTTTACTCCATTCGCCCAGGACATAGTCTACTTGACGTCCCTTTGGAAAATCGCTGCCAATACCGAATTTGAGTCGTGGGTAGTCATTACGGCCCAATTTCGCTTGGATATCTTTCAAGCCATTATGCCCTGCATCTGAACCTTTTTCACGAATGCGCACTGCGCCTAATGGCAAAGCGAGATCATCTACGATGACGAGGACATTTTCAATGGGAATATTTTCCTCCTGCATCCAATAGCGTACTGCATTTCCACTAAGGTTCATGAAGGTAGTTGGCTTGATTAATCGAAACGAACGTCCTTTAATCTTAGCCACAGCCGTAAGCGCGTAGCGCCCAGGTTCAAAAACAACATTGGACGCCTTCGCAAAGGCGTCCAATGTCAAAAAACCTATGTTATGACGGGTATTTTCATATTCGGCACCAGGATTACCTAGGCCTACAA
>Ga0228619_1001133_pt1 | contig 11801 bp, 9 predicted proteins | sample 22DmetaG_FD_190065 | JGI IMG/M metagenome (GOLD analysis project Ga0228619, IMG submission 190065) | Seawater microbial communities from Monterey Bay, California, United States - 22D | ecosystem: Environmental > Aquatic > Marine > Coastal | place: USA: California | collected 2016-10-12 | reverse complement strand
AAAAACGAAAGTCCCATAAGGCTTACAAATACTATTAAAATTTTTTCAAAAAAAGTGTATTTTCCTACAAGCATTAAAAGATAAAAAGTAACTATGATGACAATCGCTATTGTCAAGACTACTTGGTATTTATACCCAATTAAACCTTCAAAATTCAAGGCTAATATTTCAAAGATTATGTTGGATGAAATTCCTAATATTCCCATTAATGAATTCCACTGCCCAAAAGTAATTCCAATGATGATCAATAAAGCTAGAGCTTTTCCATATTTGAGATGTTTTTTAAAACCAAATAAGGCTGTCTCATTTGTGATGAGTGCGTAATTCCCATAAGCAAACATTAATATACCAGAAAACAAACAACTCAGTAGAAGCACCCATAACAATTGCATTCCAAATTTACTCCCCGCAACAATCATTGAGGTAACACTCCCTGTTCCAATGGTATAACCAATAGCAAAAATCCCAGGACCAAAACTTAAAATGAGGGTGAGTATTTTTTTTAGAAGTGATTCTTTTTTTATCGCTTTATCCATGATTTGGTCATTTATACTGTTGATTCAATTTACTCCGCTCAATCCATTTAAGGAATCAGCTAAAATTCTTGGTTTAGGATCAGCATTCAAAATTCCTTTAGCTTATCCATGGTCGAATATAATTATTCTTTTTGGTTGACCAATCTGGTAAACCAAAAAAACCTTCGCAGGGAAGATTTATTAATTGATTTTCACAACTTTTATTTATTCTTAAAAAATAGAACCTTATTTTTATGATGGAATCAGGGGTTGTTTACGAACTCTTACGCACCAATTCATTTACTCAATTAATCAAAACTCAGCGGGCATCTTCTGTTGGAGACAAAAACAATGTCCTTACAAAAAGCATTGACGCAATTATAAGATGAAAAGTTTAAACAGTACAATGAATCCTTAATCTTCATGAAGATATCACAACTTAAAGAATATTTTGATTTATATTACATTCAATTCTAATAGATTACATATTATCCTATGATTCCAGAAAACATTGCCTTTCTTTTTGTCTTAGCTTTCTTTTTAATTGTATTTATTCAAAGTGGAGTAGATAAGATCGTTGACTACAGGGGGAACTTAGCTTTTTTAAAGGATTTATTTAAAGCCTTTTTCTCACCACCATTAATCACCTTAGCTTTAATTTCAGTAACTATTTTAGAAGTAATTTCTGGCGTATTGTGTTTAATTGGGATATGTGATTTTATTTTAAACGACTCGAGTTTTATTGGATTACTTGGGCTAATAACAGGATCTCTTGCACTGTTGATTCTTCTGTTTGGTCAACGGGTTTCTAAAAATTATGAGGGCGCTAAAACCATTGCTATTTATTTTATCCTAGCAATGATTGGTATTGTTTTAGCTTAATAGAGCTTTAAAAGGTTTTTATAAAGCATTCCAGGCCTAATTGCTTAAAAATCGGTGTACTTTTAACAAATAATTTTATTCCATTCGTTTTATAAATGGCCAAATTACCGAAAGAATATCAGTTTTTAGACTTATCCGATTACGGACGTACACCGGGACATTGGATTGCTAGTAAACTCATGAACACCAAGCTTACTGCTATTCACGTAACCACAATGTTCATCATTACCGGATTAACAGCAATTGGATTTTTATTAAATGGTTACTTTATAACCGCCGCCATCCTAATACTATTAAAATCTATTTTGGATGCTGCAGATGGGGAGTTAGCGCGTTTAAAAAAAACACCTTCTTACGTTGGACGCTATTATGATTCAATAGCCGATCTAGTGCTCAACTTTTGTTTCTTATTGAGTTTTTGGTATATCACTAAGATTTCCTTTATCTATATGCTGATCGCTTTTTTTGGGATTCAACTTCAAGGGACACTTTATAATTACTATTATGTGATTTTACGTAATTCTGTTCAAGGAGATTCGACCAGCCGTATTTTTGAAAACTCCACCCCAAAATCTTTCCCGGGGGAAAGCCAAGCCAGTGTCACCCTATTTTACTCCATTTACAATGTTTTGTATATCTGTTTTGATAAGTGCATGTTCTATATGGATAAAGATGCAAGTTATAGCAAGCCATTCCCAAAATGGTTTATGACACTCATTTCTCTATATGGACTTGGATTTCAGTTATTGCTGATGGCACTAATGTTGGTGTTTAAACTTCAAAGTTTCGTCATCCCCTTCTTTATCGGTTACACCCTTTTAATGATAGTGTTTATTTGCATACGAAAACTACTGCTAAAGCAGTAAGCAAGCGAAAAAAACCTCTTGATGGTCAGATCCAAACTACCTAATCGTTGACTTGAGAGGTTTCTTTCAAAACGTTCTCCAAATAGGCCAACGCTTTAGATCCCTGAACATCTAATAGTATATCCTCTTTTGTAATGTTAGCAATTTCTTGAGTAACAACCACATTACGGTTGAGCTGCCCAAGCACTAGCTCTTTTTTTACGTCCTTTATGATATCCTCTTTACTCTTGTCTGAGTTAAGGATATCAATCAAAATATCGAAATATTCGGCTTCCCTATCCAGTCGATTACAAAGCTGAATTAATTTTTTAGTTGTTTTATTCATCTATCAAAGATATAAACCTTTTGTTTATCTTAGAATCCCAACAGCATTTAGCTGAAAAAAATAAATGCAATTTTTTGCTAAGCATCATCGAATAAGACCTTATCACTTGAGAAAACGCTAAAGGCTCTTCTAAATTGGTCTCAAAAAAGAAGAAGGAACATGAAAATTTGATTTCAGAGTGAGACTAAAATACTAATTGGGTCGATCTCGTTAAGTCGTTTTACAATTTTGAAGAAAACTTAGAATTTAAAATGATTTATGGTTAATAACACCCATAAAGGAGATAATCTGTTTAAAAGAACCCTCCCCACATGGGAGGGTAAATATATTATTCTAATAAACGATCGTTGTAATATAATGTTTCTAAAACAATCATTCCTTCTTCATCAAAGTCATGCTGTGAATGAAATTTCAATATGATATTTTTTCCAGTCTTTATGCTTTTCACAGTCATATTATACCATGATAATACAACCCCACCATCACCCTCGTAATCTATGAAGTCTGGATATCCAACTTCATCTATTGAAACAAACTCAAATTTACTAAACACTTCACCAACATAGTTTTGGTGATCCTTCAGACTCTTTGAGTTTTGATCAATTGAATTTGAATCATTTATTCTGGCATTTGGTGAAAAATCTTTCCAAACTTTATCAAGATTACCTTGTGCCAGGTTATACCAAATTTGACGAACCTTACCTATATATGGATGATCCTTGTATATAGTTCCATTTTTAATAGTTTGCCTTGATAAATTCCATTTTTGCCAAATTGCTCTGTCATCAGCCCACCAAAAACGCATGATTTTTTCTCCTTTTTTATCAAAAACAAAAATAGCATTGAAAGGAGTTTTAATTTTAAAACCATTGTTTTTATCCCAAGCGATAAATTCCTGGAAAGTCTGAACAAAAAGACCTGATCTTTTATATTCAATAGCATCGGGATACGCTTGACCTTTATTTTTAAGTGATATATTCATGAAATTTTTGGATATCCATGAGGACTGACCTAAAAGATTGTTTATATCTCCTCCCTTATAATTGGGATTTGTATTCATGGCACTTCCCATACGGAAATCTTCTCCCACTAAACTCTTGAGAGTTTCAGTGTCACCGCTTATCCATGCTTGCCCAAATTTTTCAGCTATGTCAAGTGCAGGATGTTTATCATAAACTTTTCCATTATTATTCTTTTGGGCAATAATGATTGCAGGAAATAAGATTAGTAAAAATAATAGTTTCTTCATTTTAATTGATTTATGGTTAATATTATCTCAAATTTAGAAAGATTAGGTTAACTATCAAATCTCACCCTACTGTTTTAATAGAAAAACCCTCCACTTGGAAGAGGAGAACCAAAATGAAATAATTGTTTTACTTATCTATAACGGTATGTGGTATCATAGCAGTAATTCTGAACTCCTTGTTTTTTTTATTTATAATATAGGTAGCCTTTCTGAATTGATTGCCCATTATTGTGCTATCCTTTAAGAACCTAGTAAAGTTCATTTCAACAATAATATAATTTCCATCTTCTCTGTAATTTTCCCATTTATTAATTTTAGAAAATCCATAATGATTAGCTTCCAGATTAATAAAGGTATTGGTGAGAAAATTTCTCACTTCATCAGGACTTTTCAAATAATGAATAGTGTCTTGTAAATAAAGTGTCATTGGTAAGTCATATATATCTGATGCTATATATTCAAAATTCCCTTCTGACCATAGTTTATTATAAGTCTCAAAAAAAGCTACAACTTCTTTGGGAGGACTTACTTGATCCTGTGTTTTAGACACTTCATTTTTACATCCTACCATCAAGATCAACAGAGGTAATAGAGTAATAATTTTTTTCATACTCCTAAAGTACAGAGAATGGGTTAATTATCAAATCCTATCACCTTGTTTTAATAGAAAAACCGTTTTCTAAAACCCATGCCCCTGAGCTTGAGATAAGAGTGTTTGAGAAGTTTTAGCTATTGATTTTTAGAAGAAAAAATATGATTTGTTGCCAATATGTAGCAAAAACAAATAAAAAAATCCGCAACATAATGTAAAACAGTCTGTTACGGATTCTTAAAGTACTCGAGGCGGGACTTGAACCCGCACGCCCAAAAGAGCACAGGATTTTAAGTCCGGCGTGTCTACCAATTCCACCACTCGAGCAAGCGACAGAGCGAAAGACGGGATTTGAACCCGCGACCCTCACCTTGGCAAGGTGATGCTCTACCCCTGAGCTACTTTCGCATTGTGGATTGCAAATGTAAAATAATTTTAATTCTTTCTAAATTAATAAGAGCATTTTTAATGAAAAAAGATATGTCTTTAATAAGAGTCTGACTGATGGGTAAATCCTTACTTACTTTTGGGTTAAGCGTCGCTTGATTTGATTGAGTTGCATTAAAGCTTCTACTGGGGTTAGCGTATCTATATCTAAGCTAGTAATTTCGTCTCTGAGGGCTTCTAAAAGTGGATCATCTAGATTGAAAAAACTGAGTTGTAAATTCTCTTCGGAGTCTTTCTTTTGATTGTCTGATTTTTTGAGTCCATGAGAAGCTTCCAAAACTTTTAATTTATCTTGTGCAGAACGAAGGACGTGTTTTGGCATCCCCGCCATTTTTGCAACATGAATTCCAAAACTATGCGCACTTCCTCCTGGAATCAGTTTCCTTAAAAACAAGACACTATCACTTGTTTCTTTAATTGAAACATTAAAGTTTTTAATCCTTGGATACCGTTGTGTCATTTCATTTAGCTCATGATAATGTGTTGCAAAAAGCACTTTAGGTTTGAAAGGATGTTCATGCAAATACTCTGCGATAGCCCATGCGATAGAAATTCCATCATAAGTACTGGTTCCCCTACCTATTTCATCTAAAAGCACTAGACTGTGCTCAGAAATATTATTTAGAATGGAGGCCGTTTCATTCATTTCAACCATAAAAGTAGAAGCTCCCATAGAGATATTATCACTGGCTCCCACTCTTGTAAAAATTTTATCTACAATACCTAAAGTTGCTTGTGTTGCTGGAACATAACTTCCCAATTGAGCAAGTAGTGAAATCAAAGCTGTTTGCCTTAGAATTGCTGATTTACCTGACATATTAGGTCCCGTAATCATCATAATCTGTAGAGTGTCACGGTCTAATTCAATATCATTAGCAATATAGGGTGTCCCCAATGGTAATTGTTGTTCTATAACTGGGTGACGAGCTCCTTTAAGAATCAATTCATTTCCTTGAGTAAGCGTGGGACGGCAATAATTATTTTTCAGAGCTGTTTTTGCAAAACAACTTAAAATATCCCACTGGGCTACTGCATTGGCATTCTGCTTAAGTACCTCTAACTCTTTTTGTAACTTTTGAATTAACTGGGCATATAACTGTTGTTCCAGAGTCATAATTCGATCTCCTGCTTGAAGGATTTCTGCTTCAAAGGTTTTGAGCTCTTCAGTGATATAACGTTCTGCATTCACAAGGGTTTGTTTTCGGATCCAATCATCGGGTACTTTGTCCTTGTGGGTATTACGAACTTCAATATAATAACCGAACACATTATTGAAAGCTATTTTAAGAGAAGGGATTTGCGAACGCTTCGTTTCTCTTTCCAGCATAGCATCCAGATGAGATTGAGACTGATCTCGCAATCCTCTTAACCCGTCCAAGTCTTCAGAAAATCCCTCAGCAATCACTGTACCCTTGGAAACCAAAACCGGCGCTTCTGGATGAATCGTCTGACGAATCAAAGCAGTAATTAAGGCACAAGAAGGGAGCAGCTTCAATTGCTTTCTAATGGTTGTATTCGTTCCGTTTTCTAAATGGCCTTTAAGACTTTCTACTTCAGTCAAAGAGTCTTGCAATTGATATAAAGCTCTTGGGCTAATTTTATCTGTGGCAATTTTGGCCATTACTCGCTCTATATCGATAATATTAGATAAAGCTTCCTGTACCTGATACAAAACTTCATCTTGTTCAATAAATCCCTGCACAATTTCATGACGGGATTCTATTTGTTGTTTTTCTTTTAATGGAAAAGCCAACCAACTTCTCAACAAACGTCCTCCCATGGCAGTTTGGGTATGATCCAAAACAGAAATAAGGGGTATTCCCTCTGGATGTGTGGACTGAAACAGTTCCAAATTACGCTGAGTAAATCGATCCAACCAAACAAAGCCCTCTTGATCAATGGGTGAAATTCGGGTAATATGCTGTAGCTTTTTATGCTGAGCCTCTGATAGGTAATGTAATACAGCACCTGCAGCACTAATTCCAACTGTATATTTTTGAACACCAAATCCTTCTAGCGAATTTGTTTGAAAATGAGTCGTTAATTTCTCTTGAGCCGTCCCTAATTCAAAAGCCCAGTCCTCCATAAAAAAACAATGGTGCTGTAAACCGTATTGCTCTTGAAATAACTTTTTTTTAGGCTTGGGCACTAACACTTCGCTGGGAGAAAAGCTTTGCAATAACTGTTCGACCTGTTCTACAGTTCCCTCAGCTACCCAAAAATCTCCCGTAGAGATATCTAAAAATGAGACTCCCCAATATTTATCATAAAAAACTGCCGCCAAATAATTGTGCTTCTTCTGATCTAACACATCATCATGCAAGGAAACTCCAGGCGTGATTAACTCCGTAACCCCGCGTTTGACAATTGTTTTTGTCATTTTAGGATCTTCCAATTGATCGCAAATTGCTACGCGACATCCAGCTTTTACAAGCTTAGGCAAATAGGTGTTTAGTGAATGATGAGGAAATCCTGCCAACTCAATTTCGCTTGTACTTCCTGCCCCTCTCTTTGTTAAAATAATCCCTAAAATTCCAGCAGCTTTTATGGCATCGGCTCCAAAAGTTTCATAAAAATCGCCCACACGAAACAACAATAAAGCATCTGGATATTTAGCCTTAATCCGGTTGTATTGTTTCATTAAAGGGGTCTCTTTTGCTGCTTTAGCCAAAATGAATCGTTTTTACGAAAGTATTTATAAATTATTGTTTTCTCGAAAAAAAAAGATGCAAATAGCAATAGAATTTTAAGAGGTTGTACTTTTGTTTTTTGTCAAAAGTTATGCGCAAACTAAAAAATGAAGAACTGGTTCGGAAAACAATAGCTGATTTTAAGGAAGCTAAAAAGACTCCTCTTATTCTGGTTTTAGACAATATTAGAAGTCTAAATAACATTGGCTCTGTGTTCCGGACTGCAGATGCTTTCTTAATTGAAAAAATTTACCTCTGTGGCATTACAGCAACTCCTCCTCACAAAGACATTCATAAAACTGCACTGGGAGCAACAGAAAATGTAGCTTGGGAATATGTTGAGAACACCTTAGATGTAGTTCAAAAACTACAAAATGAAAAGGTTTCAGTTTGGGTAATTGAACAAACAGAAAAAGCTATTCTACTGGATGCCTTTCAACCGAAAAAAAACAGTAAACATGCTTTTATTTTGGGTAACGAAGTTCGTGGAGTTGCTCAAGAAGTTGTTAATGCTTGTGGTCAAGCACTTGAAATCCCACAGTTTGGAACCAAACATTCATTAAACATCAGCGTAGCTACCGGAGTGGTTGTTTGGGATTACTTTACAAAAAAGTAGTAGCATAAATTTTTCTAAGTATACTTTGAAAAGCTGTCGTATCAGCTTCAAAATTTAACTTGTCTACTTCAATCTTAACTACTGGAAATGAGAAATTTGTTTGCATTAGATTTTCATAGCCTTGATCAATTTTTCTTAAATAATCCTCCTTTATTTCTTGTTCAAAAGGCCTCCCTCTTTTCTTAATTTGTCTCATTAAATGAGAAATATCTGCTTGAAGATAAACCAACAAAGAGGGTGCATTTAATTTAGTGACAAGACTTGAAAATTGCTTTTCATAGGATTTGAAATCAAGTGATGTTAAATTTTGAGTGGCAAAAACAAGAGACTTATAAATAAAATAATCAGAAACTACTGAGGCTTTTTCTTCCTTCCAAAATTGTATCATTTGCTCTACTCTATCATTCAAAAAAAAGGTCTCAACCTCGAGAGCATACTTTTGTGGATTTTTATAAAAAAGGGGTAAGTAAGGATTATTAGTGAACCGCTCAGAATGAAGTTTGACTGAGTATTGCTCTTTAATTTGTTGAGCTAAAGTAGATTTTCCAATCCCAATATTTCCCTCTAAAGCAATATATGCATAGGTTTTAAAAATAGGAGGAGACCAGAAAGAAAAGGGAAAAGGCTTACAAACAGCAGTATCTGAACTCAGTTGTCTCAATTCAGAAACTGTTTTATTCAAAACAGGGTGTATCCATTCTTTAGAAATCTCTTCCAACGGTTGCAAAACAAAATTTCGCAATTCTAATCTAGGATGCGGGAGTGTTAATATGTCTGAATTCAATATTACCTCTTCAAAACATAATAAATCCAAATCTATAGAGCGGGCAGCATACCCAGTATTTTCAGTTCTTGTACGTCCAAGATGCTTTTCTACTTTTAAAAGAATTTGCATCAATTCCAGCGGTGAGACGTCCGTGTGCAGTTGCGCACAAGCATTATAAAAAGGTGTACTTTCAAAGCCCCAAGGAGGTGTTTCATAAACTCTGGACAACCCAATGACTTTAATTTCATGTGCTTCCAAAAGACAAAGTGCTTTAATAAGGTAGACCAGCCGATCTCCTTGATTGCTTCCCAATGAAATAAAAATTTGTTTCTTTTTGATCACGCTATGAACTCTAGTACAAAGCTACAAAACCCTATATTTGCAGAACCAAAAGTTTCAATATGAATTTTCTAAAAAGCTTTTTCGTATCTATTTTAGGCACGCTTACTGCCTTGGGACTTTTTTTTGTAATCCTATTGTTATTCATTTCTGGTATTGCGAGCATAATGAATGCTCCTTCTGGCTTAACATCAATAAAACAAAACAGTGTACTTGACCTAAATCTAAACTACCCTGTAGTAGACCGAGCCCCTAATTTTGACGAATTTCAACGCTTTCTTGGATTAGAAGATGAAGTTTTGGGATTGCCCGATATTCTATCAGCTATTGACAAAGCTAGAGATAACTCAAGTATTAATGGAATTCGTTTGCGTACCGATTTCATTAGTGCTGGATGGGCTCAAACAAGAAGCATACGAAATGCACTTAATCGCTTCAAAGAAAGTGGAAAATTCATTTATGCATATGGTGATCTTTATACCCAAAAAGGTTACTATTTAGCCTCGGTCTCAGATTCTATTTTTCTCAATCCAGTAGGGATTTTGGAATTCAAAGGTTTGGCTTCAGAGGTTTTGTATTATAAAGATTTTCAAGAGGAATACGGTGTTAAAATGGAAGTCATTCGCCATGGAAAATACAAGAGCGCAGTAGAGCCTTACCTAGAAAATGAAATGAGTGCTGACAACCGTTACCAAATCAAAACCTTGCTAAACGATATTTGGGAAACCGTTAGAGAAGAAATTGGTGAAGCGCGAGATTTAAAATCTAAAACAATAGATGATATTATCAACAATCAACGTATTGTTGTCCCTGAAGATGGTGTTAATGAAACCTTGATTGATGCATTGGTTTATGAAGATGATTTTGATGAAAGTATAAAAACAGCACTTGAAATATCTTCAAGCCAAAAAACCAATTTGGCTTCAATAAGACAGCTAAACAATGCTTCATCAACCTACAACACTGACATAAAAGATCGAATTGCAGTTGTTTTTGCTCGAGGTCCAATCATTTATGGTGAAGGAACTGAAAACATGATTGCTCAAGGTGTTTTTGTTGAAACACTTCAAGAATTAGCTGATGATGACTGGATTAAAGCCGTAGTGCTTCGTGTGGAATCTCCTGGAGGGAATGCTTTGACATCAGATTTACTTTGGCGCGCCATTGAAAACTTAAAAAGTAAAAAAACCGTTTTTGTTTCTATGGGAAATGTAGCAGCCTCTGGCGGGTATTATATCGCTGCTGGTGCAGATAAGATTTATGCTGATCCACTCAGCATTACGGGTTCGATTGGCGTCTTCGCTTCTTTACCCAATATCCATGGAATGACAAAAAAGTTAGGAATTAATGCTCAAACAGTAGAAACACATCAAAACGCATTGGGTTATAGTTTCTTCCAACCTTTGTCGGAAACGTTTAAGCAAAGAACAATTAAAAGTATTGAAAACACTTACAACACCTTTAAACAACGTGTCATTGATGGTCGTGGGCTAACCTCAGCTGAAGTAGAATCAATAGCACAAGGAAGGGTGTGGAGTGGAAAACAAGCCATGAATGTGGGTCTTGTAGATCATTTAGGAGGACTTCAAGATGCCATAATTGCTGCTGCAAAAGCGGCAAATATAGAAAACTATAACATTGTAAATTATCCAAAATTTGAAGAAGATTTGGAAAGTGTACTTTCTGGAGCGCTTCCTTCTATTGAATCAAAATTGACATGGATGCAGTGGGTTCCTAAAAACCTAAGACAACAATTACAACATACAGATCCCAAAAATCCCCTACTATCTGTTCAAATGCTTATCCCTTTTGACCTAAGTATTGAATAAATGACAGAACAAAAAAAAGAATTAGCAAAAAAAATATACCTCTATCTCGCAGGCTTATTTATCACTTCGCTAGTCGTTTCTAATTTAATTTTTCAAAAGTTCTTTTATTGGCGTCCCTTTGAAATTTCGGTTTTTGGAAATCAACTTTTTGAGCTTTCAGTTGGAATTCTCCCCTATCCCATTACTTTTTTGATAACCGATTTAATCTCAGAAATTTATGGGAAAAAGAAAGCAAATGAAGTGGTGGTTGCTGGAATTTTTGCTTCTTTTTTTTCAATGGGAATTCTTTTAATAGCAAATTGGGTCCCGGCTTTAGACAATTCCCCTATTGACGACACTACCTTTAATCAAGTCTTTGCACTTTCGCCTGTTGCTGTATTTGCTTCAATGATTGCTTATCTATTGGCACAATTAGTTGACATTCGAATTTATCACTTTTGGAAAAATCTAACTCAAGGACGAATGCTCTGGTTACGAAATAATTTTTCGACCTTTAGTTCTCAATTAATTGATACTGTTCTTGTTATTGGTTTCCTTAGCATTTTTGGAGTTTTGGATTGGAGTTTATTTTGGGGGTTGGTGCTTTCTGGATTTTTATTCAAAATTCTTGTTGCGTTTTTTGACACCCCTTTATTATACCTTTTTGTGGGTTTATTCAGAAGAACCTTTGAACTCAAACCCAATG
>Ga0228619_1001128_pt1 | contig 11837 bp, 13 predicted proteins | sample 22DmetaG_FD_190065 | JGI IMG/M metagenome (GOLD analysis project Ga0228619, IMG submission 190065) | Seawater microbial communities from Monterey Bay, California, United States - 22D | ecosystem: Environmental > Aquatic > Marine > Coastal | place: USA: California | collected 2016-10-12 | reverse complement strand
AGCCACATCACCCTGTGGGATCACACCGGCAAAACGTTGCTTCAATGCTTCAGCCGACTGAAACTTTCCATCGCTGGTGAGGTTGCCACCAAACGGTAAATTCTGCGCACCCGGTACATGTCCTGGTACTGGATCAGTCTGTTGGTCTTTACCTGTAAAGCGATCTGCTGGCCTTGCATCAACCAGGGTGATTTCACCTGCTGCTAACTGGGCTTCAACACTATCAACATCCATCACCCAAGCGTCATTGACTGCTGCTTGAAAATCACCAGCCGCATAACTTACTTCATCAGTAACCAAGTCCATACCGGCTTCCTGCCAAGTCTTTAAACCACCATCTAATACAGCAACATTCTCGTGGCCTAACCAACGTAGAAGCCACCATAGACGCGAGCCAAAGGCACCAAACATGTCGTCATAGGCGATTACTTGAGTGTCCTTATTAACGCCCCAAGCACGCAATTGTTCAGCCAAAATCTGAGCCTCTGGAATCGGATGACGCCCTGAGGTCCCAGTCATCGCTGAAGACAGTTGAGTATCCATATCAGCACGTTGTGCACCTGCGATATGCCCAGATTGGTAGGCTTTTAAACCACCCTCAGGGTCTTTTAAACTGAAGCGACAATCGAATACACGTACATCTTCGTTGCCAACAATCTGTGCCAGCTCTTGTGCTGAAATAATCGTATTAAATGCCATGCTTATCCTCTACTTTTGATACGCTGACCTAGAGCAATGTCTAAGCCAATCTTAAATTTGATGTGACTAACTATATTTAATCTCTATCTACACATAATTTTGCAGCCCATCGCAGCGCGATTAAGCGAAGATCGTGAATAAAATAACCTTAACACAATAAAATGACTCTCAAAGTAAGCCTGTACTAGAAATATTTAGTCTCTAGATAGTTCAGCTAAACGTGGGTCACCTTGAATAATCTCACCCTGCGGATGCAATAGTGAAAGATATTCAATACGGTTACCAAACTCTACTGCGACACCGATATAGCGGTCGGTTCCATTGATACTAAATTCAAACACATAGAAGCGTCTTAACCCTATTCTACCGGAACGTCCACGGGCAAATCGCATTTTGCTCTGATGAATCGACTGATCCAAGAATTGCACACGATTACCTTCACTAAACTCACGACAATGGTGTATTGCAAACTCGCGTGAACGAGCACCATCTAGCCACAGCCATACCAGTACAGCGACTATCGCTAAAGTAAGTAGCACGTCCATGCTTAAGCTTTCATCCTAGACCTTAATCAAGCGTAGCAAAGATTTGATCACGCACTGCTTCAACCTGACCAATACCATTCACCTTAATATATTTAGGTGCCATAGCTGTAGTTGCAGTAGCCCATTCAGAGTAGTAGCCAATCAAGGGTTCTGTTTGTTCATGGTATACACGTAAGCGTTCACGCACCGTCTCTTCGGTATCATCGGCACGCTGCATTAGGTCTTCGCCAGTCTCATCATCCTTACCTGTAACCTTAGGTGGGTTATAGATAATGTGGTAACTGCGACCAGAGGCTGCATGCACTCGGCGCCCACTCATACGTTTAATAATCTCATCATCATCGACATCAATTTCAACTACTGCGTCAATATCAACACCATCATTTTTTAATGCCTCAGCCTGCGCAATCGTGCGTGGAAAGCCATCAAACAAAAATCCATTGGTACAGTCATCTTGTGCGATACGCTCTTTAACTAAGCCAATAATAATACTGTCAGAAACCAAACCGCCTGCATCCATTACCTTTTTTGCTTGCAGGCCTAGAGGAGTACCCTCTTTGACAGCAGCCCGTAACATATCACCCGTTGAGATCTGAGGAATGTTGTAACGTTGTTTGATGTAGTTTGCCTGAGTGCCTTTACCTGCACCCGGGCCACCTAATAAGATTGCACGCATTAGTTTATACTCCAGCGGTTAGCGGATTAATTTAAATCAGTAGTCCAATATTTTACATATACTCACATGGCTGCCCATGCCTGTATCAAACGCAACTTACTAATTATGACCAAAATCACTGACTTTGACGCAGTCGAAACGCAGCAAGTACAAAGCCATATCGATCAACGTTGGCCAGATGAAGTCATCATTATAGAGATTGCGGATGTTGAACTGGAATTAAACGAGATTAGCACTGAAAGTGCATCCTACCCAACCGTGGTATGGCAAGCTGAAGATTGTACTTTTCTCGTCATCAAAGCAGGTAAAGAAGAATTCCGTGGGCTATTTTTTTACGAAGATAGCGAGCATTTTTCGACAGATCAAGATTATTTCGCCGAAATTAACCATTGCGTGATCACCTTACTGCAAACTCAAGCTGAGTTTGCAGATAATGCGCCAGCCTAATTAATTTGCCGCATTACCCAATTCATCAAGTACGGAATTAAAACGATATGACTAAAAAGAACGCCTTCTACGCCCAGTCCGGTGGGGTTACTGCCGTCATCAATGCCAGCGCCTGCGGTTTGATTGAGACTGCCCGAAAACATAAAGATGTTATTGGTAAAGTGTATGCCGGCCGTAACGGTATTATTGGTGCACTGACCGAGGACCTCATAGATACTTCGAAAGAATCAGCACATGCGATTGCCGCCTTACGCCATACACCTTCCGGTGCATTCGGCTCCTGTCGTTATAAATTAAAAAGCCTTGAAGAGGATCGCGCCCAATACGAACGTTTAATTGAAGTCTTTAAGGCCCATAACATCGGTTACTTTTTTTATAACGGTGGTGGTGACTCACAAGACACATCGAATAAGGTCTCACAGCTAAGTAAAAAAATGGGCTACCCAATCCAATGCATTGGTATCCCCAAAACGGTCGATAATGACTTACCTGTGACTGATAACTGCCCTGGTTTTGGCTCAGTAGCAAAGTATGTTGCTGTATCTATCCGTGAAGCAGGCTTTGATGTTGCCTCGATGGCAAAAACCTCAACCAAGGTCTTTGTTATGGAAGTGATGGGCCGCCATGCCGGCTGGATTGCTGCCGCAGGTGGTTTAGCTGCTGAAAATAAGGGCGATGCCCCACACATTATTATATTCCCAGAGGTCGCCTTTGAGCGTAAAGCCTTTATGGCTAAGGTAAAGCAATCCGTGGCTGATTATGGCTATTGCGCAATTGTCGTTTCTGAAGGCGCACATTATGCCGATGGCAGATTCCTCGCTGATGCTGGCAATACCGATGCCTTTGGCCATAAACAGCTAGGCGGTGTTGCCCCAGTACTAGCGCAGATGATCAAAGATGAGACTGGGTTTAAATACCATTGGGCAGTAGCTGATTATTTACAACGCTCAGCACGCCATATTGCCTCTAAGACAGATGTAGAACAGGCTTATGCCGTGGGCAAAGCAGCAGTAAAACTAGCCCTTGCTGGTGAGACTGCAGTCATGCCAACCATTATTCGTAGCTCAAATAAGCCCTATCGTTGGAAGATTGGTAGTGCAAAGCTTTCACGTGTCGCCAATGTCGAAAAGATGATGCCTAAGAGCTTTATCAGTAAAGATGGCTTCGGCATTACTCAGAAGTGTCGTGATTATTTAGCCCCGCTGATCAAGGGTGAAGACTATCCACCTTATAAAGACGGCCTACCGCAGTATGTGACGCTAAAAAATGTAGCCGTTACAAAAAAACTGGCCGATGAGTTCACGCCATAAGGTCTTAAAAATCAGATGAGCGTTGGGTGATCGTCATACGCCCACGCTCATGATTAACCGAAAGCTGACCTAAAAATGACATCCCCAATAGTATTTCTTCACCCTGCATATAAGGGTTAATACTGGCCCGCACATTACGCAGTGTGATCTCACCAAGACTGATTGAACTCAGTCGCGTGGTGTAAACTGTGATCATGCCATTTGCAGTGTTTGCTTGCATCTCCGAACCTTTTTTCAAGCCTAATCGGGCAGCAACCGTCGCTGGCACAGTCACATAACTGGCCCCTGTGTCGACCAAAAAACGAACCGGCTGGCGATTAATCTTACCCTTCGCGAGATAGTGCCCCGATGCGCCGCTACGCAAGATTACTTGGCGATCACCGACAGACGATAACTGACTAACGACCTGTTCCTGCGCCTCACGTTTATTCTCTAGAAATTTTGAGAACAGTATGGTGAGCAACACAAGAATACCAATCCAAGCCAGTGAGATCATCCAGCGCCCTAAGCGGGTAGCAAAATCGTTGGGGTAAGCCATAGTTATTTCAGAATGAGTATGCTGCCATTGTAGTGACCTGATCGAGAATTGCGATCTTTCTAACAGGACAATTTCCAGACCACTTGCTGTGATTTTTTAAACCAATAATTGGAATATATGGAGTTACCCACATAAGTTTGTCTAATTTATTCAATCTGAGGGATTACGTTTTAAGACGAATCTGAGATAATCACCCGCCTGCGTGAAACAATTCAGGGTTAAACACCTAATTTATACTACGCAGCTCAGTCGAAACTAGCGCCACTAGAGCGCTCAAATTCCTTGGAGTCAAAAATGGGATTATTTGGATTTGGTAAAAGCAAAGAAAAAGCAGCAGTTGCCAGCAAAAATGACAACTTCGCACTTAGCGGCCCAAACAACGCCAGTAGCGCTCGTTGCATCATGGCGGCGGCAGTACGTGGAGTGGCCTTAGAGCTAGACCTAGGTGATGGCAAAAAATTAGAGATGTCACATGGCCCAGTCAAGCTAAACAGCGAAAATGCAATTTATACCTACCTTGATGTAAAGGGTGATGGTGCTCCATTACGCCCTAAAAAGGCACGCCACTTAGGTGATCAGAATTATTGGTTAGCCATTGCCAATGAGTTACTGGATAACAATCTACAGGTAGAGGCCATTTTACGCCGTATGGATGAAATCCTAACAACTAATGACTATCTAGCTGGCCCTATAACACAAGCGGATGGCCCAGTAGCCGCAGGCGTTTTACAGTTAAAGAAAGCAGGCAGCTGCCCACAGGGATTAAGTCATGTTGATGCATGGTTAAGCCGTGTTGAGCAGGTAGTCCCTGAAGGCATACGTGCAAACACAATGTCTCAAGTTAGCTAATCCCATTCACGATAGAAACAAAATTTATTTAAGAGGAAACCTCCATGGATTTATTTGACCAACGCGCAGCAGGTGATGCCGATGCGGGCGAATACGGCCTTTCTGGTGAAATGAAGAAAACCCAGTACGTGCTTCAGCTATTAGGGGCAGCTTATTGTGCCGATACGCTAAAGTGCATCTTAGTCGCCGCAGAACAAGGTATGGAAATGAATACCGGCACCATCGACATCGCTGGCGGTGAAAACCAATCTGCTGATTTTGTTGCGATTTCTGAGTTTGGCATGTTGCCTGCTCTAAAAGAGAATGACTTTTTCAGCTATGGCGTAAAGTCGATCACTGAATATGTGAATGCACGCGGACTAGGTTTTTCACTAATCCCTAAGAATGTCACTCAGGCTGCCGAACAAGATGATTGCTGTGCTATCGCACGTAATCAAGCTGGCCCACAAATCTCAGCCATCGTAAGTGAGACCTTGGTCAAAGCCAGTAATGATGCAGCCACTATCGATACAGTGAAAGCCGCATTAGGCCCATTATTAGATGATCTTGAGCAACGTCTGGCAAAAAATAAATTTGTCGCTGGCAAGAACTTCTCATTAGCTGACATTTATTGGATGGCCGAGCTACACTTACTTAGCCTGACACCTGCCAATGATCTTATTGAACAACGCGCTAAAATTAAGGCCTGGATGGAAACTCTACGCGCGAAGAAGAGTAACTGTGGCCAAGCGTTGATTGCTACCAGCTTGTTACCAACTGCAGCTGATGTACAAAGTAATACGATCAAGGATGTTGTCATTACTGACTTCTAATCAAAGTTATACTGCAAAAAAAACGCGGTCACCTTTCGAGGCACCGCGTTTTTTTGGACTAACTTTAGCTATCGGCTAGAACATCTCAGAGGCATCCACCTCGGTCACAGGCTCATGACCATCCCGAGTCGGAATGAAAGGCCCAGTGATCATTTCAGCATAACAACTACCAGGGCCAACCATCGGATAGACCCCAGCATCAGGATCAATAATTACCTCTAAGAAAGCGGGCCCTGGGTATTCAATAAATTCTCGTACGACACGCTCCAGATCTTCCTTCTTATCTAGACGCACGGCATACTCAAAGCCATCTGCTTCAGCAGCCTTAACAAAGTTCTTTTTATGTAATGACTTGTCACTAGCAGATAAGCGACCCTTAAAGAATAACTTCTGCCATTGCTTAACCATACCGTCACCGAAATTATTCAGCACCACTGTCTTCACTGGCAGGTTATACGTTGTCACTGTTTCCAGATCACCGAGATTCATACGAATACTGGCATCACCATCAATATCAATCACCATCGCATTTGGTTTAGCAAACTGCGCACCAATTGCTGCCGGCAAACCAAAACCCATGGTTCCCATGCTGCCAGAGGTCATCCATAGGCGTGGATGCTTAAAATCAAAGTACTGCGCCGCCCACATTTGATGCTGGCCAACACCTGTACTAACAATCGCCTCACCCTTAGTGATCTTATTAATCTCTTCAATCACGGCATAGGGCTGGATATGCTCACTCTCACGATCGTAGTTCATCGCATAGGTCGATTTCAAATCAGCCACATGTGCATGCCAATCACTGTAATCTGCTTGGAACTTATACTCTTTCTGACCATAGCTGAGTAGACGAGTAAGGCTCTGTGGCAACAAACCAACATGATGCCAATCGACTGATTTAACCTTATCGATTTCCGAAGGATCAATATCAAAATGCGCAATAAATTTAGCAGTGGGGGCAAATTGAGAGGGCACAGCCGCTACCCGGTCATCAAATCGTGAACCCACTGCGATCAAAAAGTCACAGTCATCAGTAGCGTAATTGGCAAAGGCCGTACCATGCATACCGAGCATATGTAATGCACGCGAGCGAGTCGTGTCATAAGCACCAATGCCCATCAAGGTAGAGACCACTGGGATACCGAAGGCATCAGCAAATTCAGTTAATTCTTTAGAGACCTCAGCGTTAATCGCACCACCGCCGACATATAACAGCGGCCTCTTAGCCTGACTTAAGGCGTCATAGAATTGCTGACACTTCTCAGCAGGTAGTGGATTAGCTAAGACACTATGAATGCGTTCGCGATAACCACGAATCGGCAAACGACCATGGCCTTGGAATGGACCTACCCAGTTCTGCACATCTTTAGGAATATCAACTACCACTGGCCCCGGCCGACCGGTACGTGCAATCTCGAAGGCGGTACGTAAAGTAGCCTCTAATTTAGTTGGATCGGTGACCAAGAAGATATGCTTAGCGATCGCACCCATTAGGTTAGCAATCGGCGCCTCCTGGAAGCCATCGCTACCGATCGCTGCAGTTGGCACTTGGCCACTGATGACGACGATTGGAATAGAGTCTGCCATGCAGTCACGCACCGGCGTTACTGTGTTCGTGGCACCTGGCCCTGAAGTCACCATTACCACACCGACCTTACCGCAGGCGCGGGCATAGCCCGAGGCCATGAAACCTGCACCCTGCTCATTTGCTGGGACGATCAGTGGCATGGCATCGTTATTTTCTTTGTTATAACGAAAAACAGCGTCATAGGTAGGCAAGATTGCGCCACCGCTGTAACCGAAGATGACATCGGTCTGTTCTTGGGCGAGGACCTGCACGATCATATCGGAGCCGGACATTTCTGTGCCAGCTAGAGGATGATCTGAGGTCTGTTGAATCTCTTCTGCTTGTTCTGCTGCGCTTTGCATTTTCTCTAAAAACTTTTGATAAATAAGTGACTTAGTAAAGTATCTTACTTGCTACAGGTGAGTCAATGAAAGCCTGCCATAGATCATGCTATAGATTGATTTCTTACCCATTAGCGATAGCCTAAAAGAGAGCCGTGAGACGTGAAGGGATAGAAAAAAACTAGACGCCATAAAAAACGCCCCCTGCCGAGACAGGGGGCGTTTAGTGAGAGGTCAATGAAATCAATTTCTTCCGTACATTCACTGACTACTCGAGTACCTCTTTTATGTTTCTAAAAAGAACTTAGAACCACTGAACAATACCTAGTGCAAACATCTCAGGATCTTCACCAACTGCAGCACCTGAACCACCGATACCGAAGTCATAGTTAGATGCATCTTCGTTATCAACCTTAGAATAGGTTAAACGTAGCTCTGTACCAGCCGGCATTGTGTAAAACACACCAAGATTATAAGCCTGAGCATCAGAATCGTTAAGATCTGAACCGTTAACTTCTAGCTCGTCTGCGATCATGTAAGAGAAACGCACATCGAAACCATTACCGAAAGTCTGCTTACCAGAAAACATAAATGCATCACGTTTTACATCTAGGTCAGAGCTAGTAGCAGGGATATCACTAGGCATGTTTGCACAGTTTTCCCAATCGTACTCAAGATTTTCCCACATTGCAGAAACTTGAGTTGATTGACCATTACCCCATTGCTTATTGAGTTGTGTCTTTTTTACAACAGTCCAGGGGAACCGGGACAAGGAGCCAAACCAGACTAAAAATATTATGACTATAGATCTCCTAACCTTTGACCTACAACGCACTCAATGTTTTAAACGCTATAGCGTTGAATGCTTACAACCATTAGCCAAACGCAGCAGCATTCGGGCTCTACGCAAAAACACAATCATCTGCATGGATGGTGATATCTTGCAGTCGGTCTACTTCATCCTAAAAGGGACTGTCAGGGTCTTTAAAGAAAACCAGCAGGGTAAAGAAGTCACCCTATATAAATTAGGCCAAGGCGAATCCTTTGGTGAAATTGCTTGGTTAAATGATGGCCGGCAATTCGCCAGTGTGATCACCAAGGAACCCTGCAATATCCTCACCATCCAGCACGCTGACTTCAGCCAGTTTTACGAAGATCATCCTGACTTCATGCACTGCATTGCCACACGACTCTCAACAGAGATTGAAAATATCTCACAGCACTTGAAAGAGATTGCATTGGGTAGCATCCATCAGCGTGTGCTTTGGGCTTTACGCAGCAATGTAAAATAAATTGCTGGCAAAAAAATTGCTGCCTTTGCTACCCATCGTGAGCTTGCCAGTCTTATAGGCTGCTCGAGAGAATCGGTCAGTCGCACTATCCAAGATCTAAAAAAGAGTGGTGACGTGATTCTTGATGGTGACATTATCTACCTACAGAATTAGCTCACTCCTTAGCATCCTGCAGAGTAAAAACCTGTATATCATCCGTGCACAGCTAGACTTGCACGTACCCTATATACAGGTAAGCTGGCTAGCACATGAATACCAGCGTGAATACCGAAATGGATGCCAAAAACATTGCAAAAAGCTATAAGCCCGAAGAATATTTCGTTACCGATGAGCCTTATTACGAGCCAGTCGCCGACGAGATTGAAGTCTTTGAGGCCGCCTATAAAAACAAGCTCCCTGTTTTATTGAAAGGGCCTACCGGCTGCGGTAAGACACGCTTTATGGAATACATCGGTTGGCGTCTGCAAAGACCGCTGATTACCGTCTCTTGTCATGACGACTTAACCGCTTCTGACTTGGTTGGCCGCTATTTAGTAACCGGTGGTGAGACAGTTTGGGTCGATGGCCCACTCGCATCTGCTGTTCGTAGCGGCAGCATCTGTTATTTAGATGAGATTGTTGAGGCGCGCAAAGATACTACTGTTGTGATTCATCCCCTGTGTGATGATCGCCGTGTATTACCGATCGAAAAGCTGGGTGAATTACTCGAGGCGCCAGAAGATTTCTGTATGGCAATTTCTTATAATCCTGGCTATCAAAGTGTCTTAAAAGACCTGAAACAAAGTACTCGACAACGCTTTGTTGCCTTAGAATTTGATTACCCAAATGCCGCCACAGAGCAAAAGATTATTGAAACCGAAACAGGGATTGATAATGTAACAGCCAAACAGCTGGTGAAATTTGCACAGATGACACGCAACTTGAAAGGCAGCGGCTTAGATGAAGGCGCTAGCACCCGTCTACTAGTACATGCCGGTAAATTAATCGCCACCGGCATTAGTCCAGTAACTGCTTGTAAGAGCTCAATATCACAAGCCCTCAGTGATGACCCAGAAATGCTTTCAGCGGTTAACGAACTAAGCTCTTCAGTATTTTAATCACACTGTAGTCTGGTCTGTTACACGACGCACATAAGGTAGTCACTAGACAGTATTAAATTTTAGGCAAAAAAAACGCCGACAGGGGGTGTCGGCGTAAAAGTCTACATAGAGGTAGATATGAAAAGCGGTTTAAAACAAGGCAATCGCAGTAGCGAATAAAGCAACAAGGGCTGAAACAAGTACAACTGCTTCAACACACATTACTGAGATACCTTCCTCAAAGAATGAAGTAAAATTTGTCATTTACGTTCTCCTAATTAAATTTTAGATAAGGTTTAAATTTGATGTAATTAGAATAGTAGAACTTTCTAATATAAGCAAGCGCTTATTTAGAATAAACCTAAAGAGCCCTTGTACAAATCCCCTTTTTACGAAAAACTAGCGCTAAAATAACAACTTAAAGCCAGATTCGGTCTTTTTCTAGCGCGCTCTTAAACAAAACAGGGAATGTCGTGGTCCAAAATACCTTTTTTTTCATCCTGCTAGCTGCCGCAACCGTGGCCTTTACTGGGCTACTCACACCCTTTTTCCAGCCTTTGTTATGGGCTGTCACTCTGGCTGTCCTATTTCGTGGCTTACACCACTTTTTACAACACCATCTAGGCAGTCAACGTCATAACAGCACGGCACTACTCAGTGTGTTTATTATCCTAATCTGCGCTATTGCACCGGCTCTATTCTTAAGTATTGCGGTAGCTAAAGAGGGGGTTGGCCTATATCAGGCGATTACTGCTGGTGATATTAATCTAGCGTATGGCATTCAATGGCTACAAAACAGCCTGCCTGCACTAGAGCAGTTACTTCAATATGGCGATCTCTCTTTAGCTGATTTGGAAACCAAGATCAGCAACAGTGCGATGCAACTCAGCCAAGCCCTAGGCACTTACCTACTCAGCTTTGGGCAGGATGCACTGCAGTTCACCCTCTTATTTTTCTTGATGCTGTATCTCTTGTTTTTCTGTATCCGTGACGGTGATACCTTACTCAATAAATTAGTTGAAACCTTACCCCTAGGTGATCATAACGAGCGTTTATTACTCAACAAATTTGCCGAAGTATCGCGTGCTACGATTAAAGGTACCCTAGTTGTTGGCGGCATACAGGGTGCTATTGGCGGTATCAGCTTTGCCTTATTGGGGATTGAATCAGCCTTATTCTGGGCCGCAGTAATGACGATTCTATCGGTATTACCTGCCGTTGGTGCTGCCCTGATTTGGTTGCCAGCAGCTATCTACCTATTAGCAAACGAGCAAATGACTGCAGGCATTATTCTGATTTTGGTTGGAGTCTTTATAATTGGTATGGTCGACAATGTCTTACGCCCTATTCTGGTTGGACGCGACACACAGATGCCAGACTACTTAATCCTACTCAGTACTCTGGGGGGAATTGCCATGATCGGCATTTCAGGTTTTGTCTTAGGCCCTATAATTGCGGCATTCTTTCTTGCCATTTGGGCCATGTTTGGCCAGCAGTACAATAGCAACAAAGGTTAATTGCTGAGCAGGCTATTTAGCCCCACGCCGTTTGCGCCCTTGATAGGCTGTGACTTGCTGCATGATTTGACTAAAAGGTAAGGCATTAAGACGTTCAAAATCGTCTAATGCCTGCTGGATTACGGCATAGACATCGTCTTCAGCCGCATTCGTCTGATCAGGATG
>Ga0228619_1001126_pt1 | contig 11853 bp, 25 predicted proteins | sample 22DmetaG_FD_190065 | JGI IMG/M metagenome (GOLD analysis project Ga0228619, IMG submission 190065) | Seawater microbial communities from Monterey Bay, California, United States - 22D | ecosystem: Environmental > Aquatic > Marine > Coastal | place: USA: California | collected 2016-10-12 | reverse complement strand
GTACTGTTCGAGCAAACGGTGTATGTGGTGGACTCACTGACAAGGAATACAATAGTATTACAACTCGTCAGAAATCTAACTTCGCAAAAGCTAGAAAGTTCACCCACAATCGTATGTGGCAAGAAACTCACAAGAAGTTTGACACAAAGCAATTATTAATAATAAAAAAGACACTATAATGAGTGATTCAGTAAGTAAATGGCACGAAATACAAGAAGATAAACAAACACTATCAGAAGAACATATAGATTCTATTGCTATGCAAATGGATATTAAGATGTGGGAAGGTTTTAGCAGTATTATAAGTAACACTTTAGAATACGAGCAAGCTATGTATATAACAGACAGAGATATACTATTAATAAAAGAAAGAGTTAAAAAATACTTATAATGAACGAAGAACCAGTTAAAAACCCGTGGGATTTAGTATACGAGGCGTATAAAGATCACTATTCAAGAAAACAGATAGATGAAATGCTATTTAATGAAGTACAAGAACTAATAAATCAATTATAGATATGAAAGAGTGGATGAAACAAGATACAAGAATTAACGGATGGGATTTTGAGTATGTAGAAAATGACTACGACGATAAGTTTTTTCAGTGCAGAGGAGAAGTAATGTATGACGACGAGCACGATGAAATGCCAGAACCAAGTCTTTGGCGAGCAGCTTTGGAATTAGAGAAAAAATTGTTTGCAGATGGTTTAATTTGCGAAGCAACTCACAGTGAAAAAGGTTGGGTCGAAGTAATAATATTAAATAAAAAGTAATGAGTAAAATGAAAGAAATAGACGAAATAGCACAAGGTATTGCTGACGTCACTAAGGAATTAATGGAAGACAGTATTGATTGGCAAATAGCAGATCAACCTGTTAACGGAGACGAGTATAACGATCTACATAGTTATGTAATGAATAAAGCTATAGAATATCTTTACAAACAAAACAAAATAACTACTGGATAATATATATGTAATAAATAAAATAATAAACTATGTACTGTAAATGCGGCGACGAAGTCCACCCTTATCGACTAAACTTAGGATATAAAACATGTCCTCCTTGTTCTGAAGTAAAAAAACATTCCTATGTTCCTATTACTTACCACAAAACAGGTAATACAATTCAAATAGTAAGCCAAGAGCTAAGCGCGCTTGTACATAAATCACAAAGACGAAGATAATATGAATACACTAACACAATGGCAAGATCGCCGAAAAGAGCTAGAAGACAAATACGTAGAGTTAATGCTAGCTAAGTACCCACTACTAACTGATGTAACTACAAATACACAGCGTAAAAACGGTACTAGAATGTTTCAACTTAACCACAAAGAGGAGGGTTTATCTAAATTCGCTACATACAAATCAGGTATGGTGCGTAAAATAATAAGAAGTAGGTTTAATGATTTATCTTGCTATCAACTAAACCCTCAAAGATCAATAACTAATTATTATATGACACTTGGTGACAATAGCGAGTTAAATATGAGGTCTTATGTGGGTAAACAAAGAGTGAAAATAACTAACGGCCTTGCTAGATTAGTGTATCTAGAAAAATACTTAATAAAAAACTACGACCTAGACTCAGTGCAAGACGTAATCGAGGTTGATGGTGTATTATATAAAAGAATATAAACACGGTGGAGGGCTTAGTACGGCTACGGTATTTTAAGTAGTTAAGCTAACGAAGATCCTCTAATGTGTTTATTAGTCAGCGAATAAATAACGACCGCGACAAAGTGTGGGGAATGTCTGGCGAATAGTAGAGTTTTACGGTATATAGCTCTCTCTAAATAAGAAAACCGACAACTAGGTCAGGCAAAACATTTACAAGTGCACTTGTTAGTGTATATGGGCTACCGACGGGTATGAGGTTCGAATCCTCACTAGTTACAAACAAAATTCAAATAAAGTTGGATAATATAAATGTAATTAAATAAATAAAAATGTCAAGATTAACAATTTACGAAAGGCTAAAACCTGAAATCAAACAAGCCCTAGCTTCACAAGAAAAAAAATACAGTACTTCTGTAAGATCAATTATAACTACGCTTAGCAGTACTAAGTTCTATAGTGACTTAAAAATATGTGACGTTAGCTCGTTATATACTTTTGCTGATATAGAGTTGCACAAAGTTTCTGCATGGGATTTTAAGTATGGTGATAACATTTTAATATCAGAAAAAAATGACTAAGTATATAACAGATGAGTTAATAGCTCAAAAAATGGCTGAAAAAGGTTGGATTGAAGGCTGTGACGATGAGCATGCTAGAAACCAAGTACTTGCACACTATGAGTGTGAAGTAACTGATCAATGGCAAAACCCTGACTTCAGTGTATACGAAGAATCAACAGCTGATGGTTACTCTGTGTGGATTGCTACTGCTAATGACAAAAGTATAAATGTTAGTGAAGATGTATACTACTACGAAAACGAACTTACAGACGTATTATACGAAGCTATACCTGATTACAGCAATATATACTGTGACAACTACGACTTTGTTGAAGACGCTATTACTAGACACTATGAAGATTTAATGTGTAGAATAGAAGATGAAACTATAGATGAATTGCTTGATGAAGGCTACAACCATAAAATAACTGACCCTATAAATACACTGCAATACATAGAGATGATCTCTCAAGATTGTGGTTTTTTAGACGGTAGCTCAAGAGCTATAAATCTAACAGTAGATGAAGACTATAGGTACTTAAACTATGCTAGTCAAATAATTAAAGACAGAGCAAGGTATGAGATTGTAGCTAATCATTATGGTTTGACTATCGAGAGAGCCATTAAAGGTGAATTAATATTTAAAGAATTAAAAGATGGTATATAAAAACTATGATATAGATACGCAAAATAATGGTTGGGGTTATTTCGAAGCAATTAATCTTGATAACTGCGATGCACCTATACTTTTTGCTAACACAATAGAAAAATTAATAATAGAAATAGATGAAAACTAAAGAACAAACAGTACCTAAGTGGTTTAAAGGTATGATTTACGACAAAGGTGAATTAGTAACAAACCCTTTCAGTGGAGATAGCTACGAGCTTAATGCTGTCGAGCTATCAATGTATGACTTCATAATGGGTAGTCAATATGTAATGGAGGTAGCACCTAAAACAGTTACTGAAAAACAAATTAACGAGTTTCATAAAGCATTATCTTGGTTTCGTAAGAACAACAGTGATGCGTATATGACGTTACTTGATTAATTTACAAACAAAATTTATTCACTAATGGATAATAAACTAAATATTAACAATTAAATTAAATACTTATGAACAGATTAGTTTTACCAATGCAGACTGTAGACGTTAACTCTACAGCAATTGACAGAGCAAGTTACAAGTACGACAACTACAGACTTACTCTTACGTTTAACAACGGTGGCCGTTATAATTACGAAGGCGTACCGAACCATGTCTTTGAAGGTTTAAGATCTTCACAGTCAAAGGGTAAATTCATTAACAAGTATGTCTTACCAGTTTACAAATGTAATACTGCTAACTAAATGACAGACAAAGAGTTAGACGTTTTAGCTAATAAAGTTGCTGATATTATTCTAACTGCTTTACAAAAAAAGCAAGACGAATGGGATCAGCAATTTAATATTAGTGTCGAGCAAGAGACAAAAGAGCTAGTGCTTGAAGAGATATACCACTGGAAAGGAGAATTAAAGAGAGCTGAAGAACAAGAAGATTATGCTAAAGCTGCTCTTATACACGGAAAAATAAAATACTTAGAAAATAAAATAAAAGAATTATGATAAAACCTATGCTCGCATACAAAGTAGACAAAAAACCTGTCGACTGGTCCGAGAAAGTTTTCTTACAACCTAAGCTAGATGGCGTGCGTTGTATATTTACCAAAGACGGTGCTTACTCACGTACAGGTAAGGAGTTTAAAAACGTAAGACATATAATGTATGACTTACAGGGCTTCTTCTCTAAACATCCGTTTACAGTACTAGACGGTGAGCTTTACAACCACGCGTTAAGCAATGACTTTGAGAAAATTATATCTTTAGTTAGAAAACAAACTCCAACTGAAGATGATATGAGAGACGCACAGCATCTTGTACAATATCATGTTTATGATACTATTGCAGAAGGACCTGTGTATGAACAAAGATTTAATTGGCTGACTACAAATCTACCGATAGCTGCTTCATTAACTCTTATTAAAAATACATTAGTCGAAAGTTATGACGAGGCTAAGATGTTACACAACGTACATTTAGCTCAGGGCTACGAAGGCTCTATACTTAGACTAAATAAAAGTTACGAACAAAAACGTTCTTACAACTTACAAAAGTTCAAAGACTTTCACGACACTGAAGCTACTATTGTAGACTACGTAGAAGGTAAAGGTAAGCGACAAGGCACACTTGGTAAGTTTATAATGCTAGATGACGAAGGTATAAGGTTTGGTTGTCCACCAGGTAAAGGCTACAACTACAAGGATTTAGCAAACATACTCATTAACATTAATGACTACATAGGTCAGCGTGCTACCTTTACTTACTTCGAACGTACTAAGGCTAATAGCTACAGGCATCCGTTCTTTAAAACAATTAGAAATTATGAGTAAGTTAATATGGAAATTATATAACGAAAACATGATAAGTAAGGAAGTAGCTATGATTTTATTAGATAAACATTACGAGTAATTATGAATATATTTTATTTACACAGGGATCCAGTTAAAGCTGCTAGAATACAATACAATAAGCATGTAGTTAAGATGATCTTAGAATCAGCTCAGATGCTTTGTACTGCGCATCATCATTATGCGGAACTAAATTACCCTATGGTAGACGTTCCGTATAAGAAAGCGCATTATAATCATCCGTCAACTATATGGTGTAGACAGAACTCACATCAATACATGTGGTTGTATAAACATATGTTAGCGTTAGGAGAAGAATATACTAAAAGATATAACAAAACACATTTAACAATTACAAAATGCAAAGAAGTTTTAAAACATTTGCCTCTAGGCATGCCGGTGGGTACTTTTACAGAACCTCCTCAATGTATGCCGGACGAATACAAAGTGCAAGACGATAGCGTATCCGCATACTGGAATTATTACGAAAATGAAAAACATAAAATAAAGAATAAAGATGAGCAGAAAATTATACGTACACAACTTGACAACCAATTTTAGAGGTATAAAAAATAAGATTGAAAATCTTAAAAAAAATAAAACTAAGAAAAAAGGGACTGTGACAACAGCCTATAAGGTTATATAGTAAGGGGCTAATGTCATATAAAAGAAACATAAAGTATTTAGTAAGTAGAGGCATCGTATATAGGCAAGATCCTATAAGCGATGTACCTACTGTAGATACTGACAAGTATATGTTCTTTGAAAATGGTACTTACGAATGCTATACATTGTTTAACACTAATGCTAAGATAACATCTTACAAAAGTCTTAAATGGCATTTGTATGTTTTATGGTATCTAAATACCACCATGAATCAAGATCAATTTGACAACATGGCTAAAGTTATATGTGATAAAAAAAATGGATTTGTTACCTTTGATATTAGCTCTTGGCACTATGAAAAAATAGTATATGATGTATTAATGAGTGATCTTGATGAACCACCTAAAAACAAATTACGTAAAGTAATATTTAAAGATCATAACATGCTGACTGTCAGTGAGAAGCTTAGTATAGTTGGCAAACTGATAGGTAAGTCTAGTAATGTAGACAGTGAAGCAATTTATCAATGTATGTTAGATATTAATGAGTTTGGTAAAAAAATAACTATAACTAATCTTGCTAACTTGCTTAATTGCTCAACTAGAACTATATACAGAAACATGAACAATACACTGAAGAAAGAAAAAGAATTATTAAACCAACAATTATGAGACAAAACTTTAATGAGTGGATGGCTAAGATAGGTAATATACATTACGCTAACGATAATTTAATGGCTAAAGCTTTTGAAAAAATAGATCAATATGAAGAAATATAATGTGCAGAATTACGTGAGATACAAAAAAGATGTTAAAACATCTATAGCAAATCTCGAAGGTAAGTTCTACGATGAGTATACTAGAGATGAACTTATAATTAAGTTTTTGCCTTTAGTAGAAAATCTAGCTAGAAAATTCTCTACATCCGATCAAGCCTCTGGTATATTAAGTATAAATGACTTAATACAAATAGGTAGTGAAGCATTAGTAAAAGCTGTTAATAAAATAGACTGGCTTGTTATAGATGAATCACCAGATGTTGAAAAAACTTTAAAATCATTTTTAAGTAAAAGAGTTAAAGGCGCAATACGTAGAAGAATAGATATAAATAAAGGTGGTATGAGAATACCAGAACATAAACTAAACGAAATACGTAAAAATCCAGACAATGAAGATCTAAATAAAATATTTATAACAAGTATGTTTGCTTCACTAGATAACAAACACACGAGCAAAACTAATACTTATAAGAACGACGACAACGAGATGACTTATGATGTTCCAGATGAAACTAAATCTTATAACATAGATTTAATGAATGCATACCTTATGGGTATAATGAAACAGTACTTAAGTAACGCAGAATACGAGGTGATAAGACTAAGTTATGGAATGGACTGCGACAAGCACTCAGCTAAACAAATAGCTGTTAAATTAAATATAACTGGAGTTAGTAATTACGTGCGAATATCTGAGATAAAAAAGGCTGCAATAGATAAATTAATAGCCAACGTAGATAGCTCGCAAGTGATTGACTTTCTGTAAGTTAAGTGAAAAAATTTATGTAAAACCTAAAATTAATATGTAATTATATATGTATAGACTAATATGAAATTAAATACTTTAAATGACAAACTGGCGTCAGTCCAGACAAGATTTAAATCGAAAAAAAGTAGATTTAATTCATTCGGCAAGTACAACTTCAGATCTGCCGAAGACATCCTAGAAGCAATAAAACCCTTTCTGTTAGAGTTAGGAGTTAGTGTAAGAATCAATGAAGAAATTATCAGTGTTGATCCATTACCAATGATGCAATCAACCGCTACAATTAGTGACGGTGATAACGCTATAAACGCTACATCTATAGTTGGCGTAGATTTGAATCAAAAAGGTATGAATGTACCTCAGCAATTTGGTAGTGCATCTTCGTACGCAAAAAAATATGCGTTAGGTAATTTATTTCTAATTGATGACACTGCAGACAGTGATGCAACGAACACTCACGGTAAAGCACCGAAAGCTAAAAACACATTAACCTCAGAGAAAGATCCAGCTTATCCAAAAGCAGTGGATTTCATTAAAAAAGGAGGTAAGTTATCAGCTATAAAAGCTAAATACAATATCTCAAAAGAGATAGAAACTAAATTAACAACTTTATAATATGGACGATTTAACAAGAAAAGATATATTAGAAAAGCTTAAGATAGATGAGCATTACTATGGAGAGTTTGGTCAACAGTTTAGAAGTAACTCTGATATATCTACATTGTTAAAAAACCCTTTAGCCCTTAACCAACGTCAAGGTACTAATATTAATTTTTTAGTTGGTGGTTATTTCCACACTGCTATATTAGAGCCGGATAAACTAAAGAATTTTAAAATAGTAGAATCTACGACAAGAAATACAAAGGCTTATAAGGAGATTTCAGGTGGTGAAATGTGTCTACTACAACACGAGGTAGACAAGACAGAACTACTAATTGATACAATGAAACAAAACAAAGTTTGTATGGATCTAATCAATGGTATTAATGTCGAGTATGAACAACCTGGAGTTAAACAGATTGAAGGGTTATGGTGGAAAGGTAAAGCAGATATCGTTAATCACGATGAAAAATTAGTTATTGATCTTAAAACAACAGGTGATATATCAAAATTTAGAAGCTCAGCTTTTCGCTATAACTACGACAGTCAAGCGTACATTTATCGAAGACTGTTCGGCTATGACTTAGTGTTTATAGCTATAGATAAGAACACACATCAAATAGGAATATTCGACTGTTCAGATGCTTTCTATGAAAGCGGTTTAGATAAAGTACAAAGAGCTGTAGAGCAGTATAAACTGTTTTACGAAACACCGGATTTCGATCCACAACAATTTTTTATTAACAAGACTTTATAACAAAAGGAAATTATGGCAAGTATTATTAAAGCAAACATCAACTTAAATGAAATACCTAAAGACAAAATCTACAAGGGTAAAAAAGGTAACTATCTACCAATTACAATAACAATCAACGATGAAGTTGACAACTATGGTAACCAAGGACCTGTAGTAGTAGAACAGTCTAAGGAAGAACGTGAGGCTAAAGCGCCGAAGGTTTATTTAGGTAACGTAAAGGTTGTATGGACTAATGGTGACAATGTTGCCGCTGCTCCAAGAGATGGTCAACCGCAACAAGCGGCTCCACAGTTAACTGCTCAAGAAGATGATCTTCCGTTTTAATGTATAGAAATAACGGAGAGACAGCGTGTCAAGTATGTCATGCTGAAATGGATGTAGAAGAATTTGAATTCTGTGACATATGTCCTCATTGTAGAGATGGAGAATAATTAAATTAAATTAAATTAAATGCAGACAACAGAGATCAATGGATTTGCTATTGAAAATTTCAATCAGCATGGCCTAGAAGAGGGTAAGAAACAGGGTACATGCCCTTTATGCTCTCACAATAGGAAACCCAAAAATCAAAAAGCAAAATGTGCTTCTTATGATTGGGAACGGGGTCTCGGTACTTGTCACAACTGTAACAAATCATTTCAATTACACACTTATCAGCGTAAAGGTAAAGCTGAGAAAGTATATGTTAAACCTGAAATCAAAACAAATCCAGATAAGCCTGAGTTTGTAAGTGATAAGGTTATCGAATGGTTTGGAACAAGAGGTATATCAGCTCAGACTCTTATTGATTTACAAATCAGTGAGGGTCCTGAGTGGATGCCACAGACCGGTAAAACCGAGAATGTTATAAAGTTCAATTATTTTATGGGCGGTGAGTTAACAAACGTTAAATACCGAGATGGAAGAAAGAACTTTAAATTATATAAAGGGGCTGAGAAAGTATTTTATAATATAGATAGTATTGTAGGATATGAATATTGCGTTATAGTAGAAGGTGAAATGGATGTATTAGCATTACACGAAGCAGGTATTACAAACGCTATATCAGTTCCAAATGGAGCAACACTTAACTCTAATAACTTAGACTACTTAGATAGTTGTATTGATTACTTTGAAGACAAAGAAAAGATTATATTAGCTGTAGATTCTGATGAAGCTGGACAAGCATTACAAACAGAGTTAATTAGAAGGCTAGGATCTGAGGTTTGTTTTCTATCAACATTTGAAGACTGTAAAGATGCAAATGAATACTTACAAAAATATGGCAAAGAAAAACTTACAGAAAGAATCACAGGCGCGAGGCCCGTACCTCTTGAAAACGTTACTACGTTCAGAGATATCGAGGATGAAGTCACTGACTTTGTTCGCAATGGTTTTAAACCTGGCTTTCAAATTGGTTTACAGAACTTTGACGATATATTTTCTACGTATACTGGTCAATTTATTACTGTCACTGGAATACCTTCTTCAGGGAAGTCGGATTTCGTGGATCAAATGGTTGTTGGCTATAACGCGAACTACGGTTGGAAAACAGCTTTCGCATCTCCAGAGAATGTACCGACATATCTACACGCTCATAAATTAATGCGTAAGACTTGGCAAGGTATGCCAACTAAAGAGGATATTGGTGGAGATAAATGGAATCAAATAGCAGATCATTGTAATAGTAATTACTTTCACATTGATATGGAACGTTATACTTTAGAGTCAGTGCTTAAAAAAGCTGCTGAGCTAGTTAAACGTAAAGGTATTAAATGCCTAGTTATAGATCCGTTTAATAAAGTTAGAGATGTAGACTGTAAGACAGAGGATGTTAACCGTTATACAATGGAGTATCTTACTAAGATAGAAACATTTGCTAAGAAGTTTGATGTACTTGTATTTATTGTAGCTCACCCAACTAAAATGTATAAAGACAAAGATGGTAAGATTGAAGAGCCTACAATGTACAACATTAAAGGTGGTGGTGAATGGTACGATGCATCTTATCACGGTTTGTTAGTACATAGAGATTATGAGAACAAAACAGTTAAAGCTAAGGTGCTTAAGATAAAGTTTCAAAACCTCGGTGAAAACGGAGCTGAAGCACATTTTAAGTGGGAACCAAGATCAGGTTGTTTTCTTCCTCATGAACCTTTAGATGTATCAGCTGATAAAATGCCTTGGGAATAAATGGGTAAGAAAAAGTCACCATGGGATATGGGTGATTATACTCCGACAAACGAAGAGGCTGAAGCTATGAGATGGTGTGTAAGAAATCAAATATACATATCACCAGTAGCTATAAGAGAGTCTAGATGGACTATAGAGATACTAAATAACGGTAAGACTAGTACAGATCCAAATAACTATAAGAAGTTAGATATATGGATTAAGATGTACAGCTACTATAAATATTATTACAACAAGTATGAAAACAAGATTCAATAATGCTAATGAAGCATATGAGGGTGTTATAGATGAAATACTACAAAAAGGTATTAACTTTGGTGACACAAAGGCTATATTCAATTGTGGTTTTTATATAGATAATCCTTCAGACAAGGTTATAACAAACGTTGAGCGTAAGTGGAATAAAAAGTATGCTGCAGCTGAATGGGCTTGGTATTTATCTGGCGATCCTAGTATTAATAAATTAGGAGAACTATACGGTAGTATACCACCTATATGGAAACGTATGGCTGATAAATATGGTTTAGTTAATTCTAATTATGGTTATCAATGGCAAAGAAATAACCAATTAGGTTATGTAGTAGATAAACTAAGAGAGGACACAGACACAAGGCAAGCAGCTATAAGTATATATGATGCCAAAGAGCATAACAGGTTTACAAACGATACACCTTGTACTTATGCTATACAGTTTTCTATCATAGACGAAAAGCTCTGTATGTCTGTCTATATGCGTTCTAATGACATCTGGTACGGTTTCTGTAATGATCAGTATCAATTTGCATCATTGCAGGAGATGGTTGCAGATATGTTATCTATTGAAACGGGTTGGTATTATCACCACGCCCACAATATGCACCTGTATAACAATAAACTATAAAATTATGTATTATTTATACCACATACCAGGTAAAAAGATCGGTGTTACACGTGATCTTAATAGTCGGGTAACTCTTCAACAGGGTTATAAACCAGACGAATACGAAGTTCTACTTACTAGCAAAGATATAGATTATATATCTGACAAGGAAATAGAACTTCAAAAGTCTTATGGCTACAAAGTAGATATAAAACCATACAAAAAACTATTTAATCAAATGAATATAAACGCAACAGAACAAACATCAACATTTCCAGTACCTTTAAATAAACTTAAAGGACAACTTATGGATAATATAGGCTTAAAATGGTCCACTGACAATGGAGTATTTAGCTTAGATAAAAAGACTATTAACTGGATAGTTAAAAACGCTAGAACATCTATGTTTAATGTAAACAGATGTTATATATATAATAAAGCATATGCTTCAGAGTTCTTAGAAACCAAAGCAGAAGTTCCTTCTAACACCGTGTATGATGACATAAGAGCTTGGGCTAAAGCAAAAGGTATATACAAGTCTGGTGATTCTAGAACTCAATATATAAAGTTAATGGAAGAAGCAGGTGAGCTTGCTCAAGCTATATTAAAGAACGATGAGCCTGAAGTAATAGACGCTATTGGCGATATGGTTGTTGTATTAACTAACTTAGCAGAGCTTAGAGGCTAT
>Ga0228619_1001111_pt1 | contig 11919 bp, 10 predicted proteins | sample 22DmetaG_FD_190065 | JGI IMG/M metagenome (GOLD analysis project Ga0228619, IMG submission 190065) | Seawater microbial communities from Monterey Bay, California, United States - 22D | ecosystem: Environmental > Aquatic > Marine > Coastal | place: USA: California | collected 2016-10-12 | reverse complement strand
AGGATTCCAAAACTTATCAATATCAAATACATCGCTAAATTTCTTAGCTAATACATCAGATGCTTGAATAGTGTTAGCAGATAAACCTTCCGCAGAAGAGTTAGTTGCTGGAGAGAATACTGATACTTTATCAGCGTCATCATCAGCAGTTAAGTTTAATGCTAAAATTGGTCCTCTAGATAAAGCTTCAATAGCTGATCTGTGGAAGAACATGTTTTTCTTTTCTAGTGACTTATCAATACCACCGAAAACTTGTTTAAATTGTTCAACATCTTCTACTAATACTGGAGTATTGTAAGGACCTTTGTTAGATCTACCTACAACCAATCTAATAGTCTCAGCTGGGATGTTCACGGTTTGTGATTTGTCAAACTCTAAGCGATATACGCCTGAGCTTTTGAACTGTAGTAATTGAGGACTTAATGCCATAATCTTTTAGTTGTTATTTTTTAATTCTTTTATTATATATCCTTGTCTTTTTGCAAATTTATTTAAGTAGGTCATAAATATCATATTGTAAATCTCCTTGCTGGTCACTGTCTTTAAATAAGATGCTTTCCATCTCGTCGTGAACCGCAGGATCTATGAAATCTAAGATCTCCTCAATGAAATCTGCATAATCCGTTGTATTAAAAAATTCAGTCGCAGTAATACATGTCATAATAACATCATCGTTCCCCATTTGAGCGCCATAACTACCGTTTGGTAAAGTACCAAATAAGGATGCCTCAGTCACTGTAACTTCATCAGTTAAATCTATTCTATTTATCTTATACAATTTTGCAAAGTTCTGACAAAAGATAGCTTTATTGTCAGATTTTAGTTTTATTCCTGGTTTTATTGTCTTTGCGTCGTGTCTATGTCTGAATTTTACTATCATCTCATCGTCAAAATCATTTCTTTGTGGAAATATACTTCTTAGATACTGGAATAAAACTGTACCATAAGTATTATACTCTACAATCATTTTTACGTTTTCAGAGTTAAAGACGTCTACTGCTAAAGTATAAAGTACTTTCGCAAAATCTTCGATGACATGTTCATTAGATTTAAACCTAGCAACTTGTTCAAATTTAAAAAAGTCGTACATCGCACCAGGATTAATAACGTTCTTAATTTCTTCTGAATTCATCGGAGCGACTTTAAAAATATTAATAACGGAGGAATCACCACCATTACCTTCTGCAATATCTACTGAGAACAACCAAAAGTTTTCAGTATCTTTACAAGTATCAATATCAAAGTTTGGATCCCATTCTAAGAAGCCCTTTGTATCAATACTAATATAGTCGAATTCATTAAAGTCATGATAGACATAAGGCTTCATTCTCTTTCTCATCTTCTTCATATCGACTGGGTCTAATAAGAGGTTGGATGAGGAAACGAATTCATTCCCATATTGTTTATTAAAGGCTTCAATCGAACCTAGGTTAGCAAGCTCTCTTTCATACCATGCCTCGTCTCTATCTGGATGTTGCCACCAATCTATTCTCGTTGCTAAGTATTCATTATCATTACGATCTGCCGCAGCATAGATTTGATAGAACTTATTAAATCCGTTTGGTGTAGATGTAATTGTTATTCTTGAGACTTTCGATGAGGATAATGTAGGATATACATTCTCGTAGAAAGAATCAGCAATCGATGGATGGACGTGGGCAAACTCATCTAGGTATAGATTATGGATTGTAAAACCAATACCAGATTTTGCTGTGGTTGATTGTCCTATTAGTCGACAACCATTATCACATCTCACATTCATGACATCATATTTAATAATACCAGGTTTCATAAAGAACGGTAGGTTCTCGATTACTGTTTTGGCTTTATCAATAATTTCTTTTGTTGAATCAGATTTATTCGCAAGTAGCAAAGTATTCTTATCCATATTAAAGGTAACATACCATGCATTAAAAATAGATGCGGTAACTGTTTTACCCATTTGTCGAGCAGCAAGAACAATATTAAATCTATCATTCTGGAAATTCCTCAACATATCCTTCTGGTAATCTCTCAACTTTACTTGTTGAATACCCTCATCGGTCATTACTACTGCATACTTCTCTGCAAAATAGACAATGTCCTTGGCACATCTAGCTAACTCGGTAATTTCCTCATCAGTATATTCAAATACAATATTACCCTTCTTTAGAAATTGTCTACCCTCGTAGAATGGTAACTTAATCTTAGGACGATAACCCTGGTCCATAGCCACTAACAGATCATCGATCTGTCGGGTAGACCATACAATCCTATCAGCAGAAGCATTAACTCCTTCTTCTTTTGGGATCCATTTATTATCTCCTATTCCGTCTGACATATTATTCTTCTGTTGGTTCTACGTCTTCAATATCATCTTCTGACGCTCCGTGAATACCTGCTTGTATTGCAGCCATTAAGTCTTTTGTACCTCTTTGAATATTTTTATTACTAGAATCTCCGCCAGCACCTTCAATTTCAGATTGATTTGCTCGTTGTTGATATATCTCAATATCTCTAGCAATTCTTTTTGTGCCCTCTTCTGCAGCCATTAAATACATGGTCTGAGATTTAATAATATCTAACATTGACTTTTGTAAAGTTGCTAACACCTCAAACATTCTAGGTGCTAATTCACCAGAGTCAATTGTTTCTAGTAGAGTAGTTAGTGCTTTTTCACCTGCTTGTAACTGGTATATTAATGACGCCATTGTCATTTCATCCATTTGTTTTTTAGCAGCGATATATTCGTCTTTTTCAATAATATCTGCATCGAGATAAAACTTCATAAGACTGGTTATAGTCTTTTGTGCCTTCTTAGTTGCACCAGACTTTAATTCAGTATAATTAACCTGTGGCGCTAGGGCAGTAGGTTTAGCTTGAATTGGCAAATCTTTAGGATCGTTTTCAACATCAAGTGGACTATCTCCAATCAATGCATCTAATTCTAATCTAATATCATCTGCTTGTTCAGCTATTGTCTTTTTCTTTTCACTCATAATATTATATTATATAATATATATCTATGTTAGTTTGTGTAACAAATTTAATCTATTTTTGTTACAAATTACCTATTTTGGTTATACTTTCTTAATTGTATCGAAGGAATTGCGTTATCAATAATATGCGTTAGTCTATTATCTCTAACAATATATTGCTGTAACATATTCGTGTGTTGGTCTTTACCGATAATCTTAGTGTACAATCTAATATTAGTCATTGCTAATTTACCTGGCATTAAAGCCCATTTCTGTGATGTTACCCAACCTTGACTAGTACTTAATTCAAAATTCTGGTCCATTACATTAATTAACGTATCTGAGACTGACATTGCAGTTAATGTATTACTCTTAGGATTTAATTGATATACATTAGCAGATGTATTTAAATATGTATTATTAAGGTTATAGATAACACCATACCATTCTCCATTTATTGGCTGTGTATCAAATGGATATGTTAATGTAAGATCATTTATATAAGCCTTAACGTGTGTTTTATTTACAGTTAATTTAAGCCCTTTAGTTCCAGTCATTCCATCAAATAAAGTTTGCTCTGCAGAATCAGATGTAAAATTAGGTTTAAACCATGCAGAGAATGCAAGATTATCTTTTGTAGATAGTTGTGAGAATTTCTTATAGACTAAACACTCAATACCTAAATCTTTTACAGATTCTAGATCATAATTGTTTTTACTAATAATAGTCCATTTATTTCTTAACTCACCATCACTAATAACTAATCCATTGTGAATTCTTTCTCTAATACCATCACCAACTTCTGAGAACATTGTTTGATATTGTTCTGGTTTAGTTGATTGTCTGTACTCATCTTGAATTTCTTCTCCAAATACTTCTTCAACTCCAGTATAAAGATCGTCTAATGTTTGATCTATTGCAACTCCAGCTGCATCGTCTCCTACTATTGTAGAAGTTCTCTCTTCGTACTTCTTTAACATTACTCTCCAGTAAGTCATAGACTGATTAAATTCATCAGCAAAACTAACTGAACTTACCTCGTACATTCTATTCATTATTGGAATGTACATATAATCTCTTGGTCTTGGAGCAATATTAGTACCGAATGCTTTTTCCATTTGACCTTTTGTAATATGAATTTCAAAATCTTCAAAGCCCATACCAAAAATATCGTATGTAAACTCTCTAGTTGGCATTGCATTATCTGGAACGACAATTTTAAGATCTGACATATCCTTTACATTGTATAAAGAATACTCCATTAATACAACATCCTTAGATCTCTTATCAGGTTCTACTCTAAAATACTTTGTATTATGTCCCCACATTTCTGAAGCCAATTCACTTATTTCAGAATAAATTGCAGTTGGTCTACTTAAATTATATGGGTCATATATTGGATCTGAGCAATCAATTACAATATTAGTACATCCTGCAACATAAGGATCGTCACAATCTGTACATAATTGAGGACATGATTGAATAGTTCCTGCTTCTGTTTCTAATTCAAATGTAACTGATAAAAGACTAACTGTATGTAATAAAGATAGTCTATTTACTTCAGCTTTAACATCTATCCACAATGGTTTTAATGGATCAAATTCTAAATTAGTAATAGCAACACCTAAAGGTTTTAATGGAGACATTTCACCACCATCACTGCCTACTGCATTTTGAGACCATCTATATTCAAATGTAAAGTTATTATCAGCATCTGGAAATTCATACCATTTTGCTGCTTCTGCAGTAAATGTAGCATCTTCTACAGTAGTAATAGTATTTGCTATAATTGTATCTACTGTAAAAGTTTGAGAACCTACGATAAACTGATCACCAGGAGTAAGAGTCCATGCAACGCCAGTACCAATAATAGTTTTAGAACCTGCCGTTAATTGTACTGTTCCAATACTGGTTGGTGAATTAACACCATACAGAATAGACCAATTCAGAACCTTTTTTACGTCTAAGTAAGGTTCTTGTAATTTAGCGAAGAAATAGTCTCCGATTGCGCTTGCTGTAAAATTTGTTACTGCCATTAATGAAAGAAGCTAGGCTTCTATTTTTTATTATATATCTGACTCCCAATCAGTGATTAAAAGCATTTCAGGATTATCTCCTTCATGATGCTCTAAAGCTTGTATAAATGTATTAGTTACTGCCAATACTTCGACTGTATTATTTTCAGCCTGGAATAGATCTAAAGAGCTTAAAAAATCTCTTAATTTAAATATTTTAAACTTTTCATATTCTTTAAAGAGGCCTGCTTTTATTAAAATAGAATTAGCCAACTTAAGTTCATGTTGTTCATTAAACATATCGAACATTCTCATAGAGCCTCTTAGTGTTTTAATATCGTATTTAATAGTTTTTACCTGATCTACTTTTACAATTCTATTATAGCTAGAGTTTGCATTAAGATTTACTCTAATAAATGATAGGTTTGGCATTGATTGAAAGATCTGCCATATAAAATAAATTGAAGTAGCTTCTTTATGAATATTAATATCGCTTACTGTACGAAATCTGTTAACCTCATTTGAAAACTTTTTATTTAAATATTGTTCCATACGATCTTTGCTAACTAAAAAACTAAAAGAAGTCATAGATCTGGAGTTGGTATCTCTACTGATAATACCCCATAACTTTAAATCTATAGAATTATACTTGTATAAAGTAATATCTATAATCTCTGTAAAAATATCATTTGCCTGTTGCATATACCTCTATCTGTTCTTCAATTTTTTTTAAATCTGCGTATAGAGAATCCTTAGCGAATACTTTTAATTCGTTAAACTCTCTATTGCCGATCTCATTTTTATTCATATAAATCTCTACAGCTCTTTCGCTTGGATTATATTTATCTGGCGTATTTTTCTTAGCTTTTTTAGTCTTAGTATAAAACCACCGTGGAACAGATTGAAATCTAGAGGCAACTACTGACCAGCATTCTACCACATTACCACCATTTATGCCATTAACATTAAACATCTGTGCATTTGCAGGATATTTAATTGACATAAAACGATTTATCATAAAGTGGTGTCGCCTTTTAGTATGTTGTTTTATTTTCTTATATTGTTGTGGCTTTGTAAACATTATTTTTACAAAGTCAAACAGTTTAGTATCGTCTAGCATGTTAGTTATATGTTCTTAAAGGGTAAAGTTTACCCTATTAGTGTGTTAAATGCATGTTGATGTGCATCCACTTTTGAAAGATTATGAAGCATCTCTATTTTAGTAGCAAGTTCTATAACTTCTGGTTTTAGACCATGCGCGTTTGCTTCTGCTAATATTTCTTCAATTTGAATATAATCCGTTAATGTCATATTAGAATAACTTTTTACTTGGGTCTTTCTTAACCTTTTTTGTTTTCTTACCTACTAGTTTCATTGGAGAACCTTTAGGCTCTTCCGGGACATCCATGCCTGCAAAAGGATCTGGTGCGAACGTATTCTTTTTAGCTCCTTCTAGCCAATCAGTTCCTTCTAGGATTTTATCCATTTCCATAATAGATTCTCTAGACTCAATTGCACCTTCCCAATCTTTTTCTATTGCAGCATAAATAGCTTTTTGAATTGGATCTGGAATAGTTTTATTATGCAATAACATTAGTGAAATGTTTTGAGTAAGATTAGTCTTAATTAAAGTTAAAGAACTATGTCCAACTACTCGGTAAATAATATCTGATAAGATGTCTTTAGCCTCTGATGAGAATAAGAAGTCAATTGTAAAGCCTTTGTATTCTTTAATGTATTGATTCCAAATACTTTCTGCAGTCTTATCAGTAATAGCGTAATTACGTAACTTGCCATTCTTCATTTCTTTTTGCCATGTTACAACTGATGCGATATTATCTGATTTATCACCTGTTAGTATTTTCTTGAATATGAATTCATCACAGTCAACTTCTACAATACTGATTTTATTAGCGTTGACCCAGTCAAGAATATCTCTTTGATAATCATCACGCAACATGTGTTGTCCACCCATATTGAATAACATATCATCTTCTGTCATATCTTTAGATGCTGAAGTTTCCATATCTTTACTGAAGCCTTCATAAGCATAAAGAGTCTTTTTAGTATTGTAGTACCATAGTGTATGAGCATCGTTAGTTTGTGAATAGTTAACTAATTGAATTAGATCTCGGTCACCTGACCATACAATACATGATTTACCCCTAGCATTTAGAGCAGCTGACCATCCAAAAATAACATCATCTGCTTCTGCGCCTTGTATCTGGTGTACTGTAACACCTTTACTAGCTACAATCTTCTGAAATTCTTCATAGACTGCATATACTGCGGTCCAATCAACATTACTATTTTGTTTACGAGTACCTTTATATTGTGCACTAGGAAATAGATCTTTACGCCATGACTTAGAGTCTACCGCAAGAACTACATCATCTACAAACATTTTTAATTTACGCATTTCTGATGCGAAGTCAATAGACAGTTTACGCATAAATTGCGCTTTTTGTTTATCGTCATCTAATAGTTTACCTTGCTTTGGCTTTGGTAAAACGAAAAGGCGACTGAATACAAAATAGTTACCGTCGATTAAGAGTGTGTGTTTTCCCACTTTCATACTTTTATTTCTTTAAATATCTATGTACAATATACGAAAAATAATTGACATAAAAAAATTATTTAACACTTATTTTAGCTTTTAATTATTCCTTGTATCTCGTATATACAACTTAGCATTGTAATTACGGGATCTATTACATGAACTCTTTGCGCTTGGTGTTTAGCTACAGAAATAATGATCTGTGGGATATGCTTAACGGATTGCAATTGTTCTTGTTGTATATATTCTATAAATTCTTCGCCTAATGTTTGTAATATATCATCTATTCTATTAGAGTAATTACTTACTAACATTTGGTAATTCTTTGCAGGATCCGTCTCATTAAATACTAATTCAAATACATCTTTATAGACTGAGTTGAATCGTTTTACATCACCTACTGTAATATTATTTGTTCCTTGTGTTTTATACCCTTGTAGTTTGTTAAGCGTAGATCTTAAATCTGGGAAGTTACGCCTAACAAATTCTACTAGAGCTTCTTTCTCAATTGTCATCTCCTCTTGTTTACAAATATCATATACTCTGCGAATATACTTCTTTGTTAACTCATTCTCTTCTTCTTTATCAAAGTCAAAATTAATAACTTCAAATCTAGATAGGATAGGATCTGGTAATTTGTTAATATAATTACATGTTGCAATAAATCTTGAATTAGATGCAAAGGTCTCCATTGTAGCACGAAGTGCTTTAAAGAATTGATCAGATACACCGTCAATCTCATCTAGAATTACTACCTTAAACATACCTGGTTCGTCCATTATAGATACAGTTGAACAAAAATCAGTAATTCTGGTTCTAATCACATCAACAGATGTGTCTGTGGACGCGTTGATGTACAAATAAGGAAGTTTAAACTGATTTACTATGGCTTTTGCACAAGAAGTCTTACCTGTCCCTGGTGAGCCCGTTAACAGCATATTCTGAACTAGCCCATCTTTAAACTTATTCATTACCGCGTCTGGTAATATTAATTGTTCTAGGGTAGAAGGTCTGTACTTCTCTGTAAATAATTGATTAATTGATTGCATACAATATTATGTTTAATTGTTATAGTGCCAAGTGGCTAAAATGTTTCATAGATAAATATAGTATATGAGTATACGCATTGAAAAGACTGGTGGTCCTTGGCCCGCAAACAGATATGGTATCATCTTAAAGTACTTACCACGATTCTTAAGAAAGTTTCTAATAACTCAAAGAAATCTTGCAAAGTGGTCAGATGATGACCAATTCATGGAGTGTGTTTTAAGAATGCAAAGACCTAGATCTAGTACTTCTAATAAAATTTATTGGGATATGAGAACTGATACTGCCCTATCTGAAAAAGGATTAGAGCGTTCATATAATACAGTCGAATGGTATTGTGCTATTTCACTTAAACCTATTAAGTCTAAGTTTATGAACTTCGATCTTAAGAATTTTATCCATCCAGAATATTATGATGTGTTAGATGCTCCAATGGTAGATAGTCGTATACTTAAATCATCAGTTGACTTTCGTAAAAAATGTAAAAAACTCCTGCTCGCAGAACGAGAGGAGTTTCTTAAACTTGCTAAAAAGAACGCTAGGCGCTCTCTTTAATATTACATTAACGCTTTAAATTTATCAGCAACAGACATACCTTCATAAAGTTTAATCTTCTTAGGTAATTCTTCTTTTGCTTCTTCAATTTCAACTGCTTCAAATTGTAAAGAATCAATTCTGATATTCATTGCAGCCATTTCCATTGGCTCTGTACCATCTTCATAGTCCACGGTTGCGAACAGTTCACCCATTTTTATGATTTTAAATCTTCCAGGGAATCTAACATTCTCACCGTAAACTGTTTCACCTTTCTCAACAGCTTTCATAGCTTTCTTTAATTTAGGGTGTAAACCTTCTTCAATTACTTCAGCTTCTTCAAGTTGATAAGCATTATCATCTCCAACTTGATCAGCATGACCTGAGATGCCTGCTAGTTTCATAACAGCTGCTTTATCGCCACTGTAATTTAATTCATCATAACCATCTCCAAATGGATCTTTATCTATAGATATTTTCACGCCTAATTTCTTAGCTTGTGCTTTTAAGTATTTGTAATCATCTTCTGTATAAGACATTAAACCATTTAATGAAGCTTCAACTAGAATACGGTTAGGATCTAAATCATAATCTACGGAGTTGGTTTGTGGTTTTGATTTGCTTAATGCTACAGCCGCGGCTAAATCTCTTTTCAAAGCGTCGATGTCTTCAGCAGGATCTTTCTTACCTTCAGCCATTGCGATTTTAGCCGTTAACAACTTAACTCTAATTACTGCCGTATCTTTAGGGGAAGTTTCTACCGGTAAAGCATCTAGTTCTCCTTGTGCAGCATCTATAGCCGCCTTTACTTTTTTCTCATCGAATTTTTTATCATCATCATTTAAGTCCTGATCCGTGCTCATTGCATCCATATCAGATTCAAAATCTTTAAGCTGTGCTTTTGTTGAATCTAGAATTGCTTTAAGAGTTTCTTCACCCTTATCTTTATCTGTACCTTCTGCATCAGCAAATGTTGTTGCTGAAAGACCTTCCTTTAATGCATTATATTTTTTTTGGCTTTCTAGAGTGTCTTTCTTTGCAGCTTTAATTGCAACTTTTTCTTCGTCAGTTGGTTTTTTCTTATTTAATAATTCAAAATCAGTACCTTCAAGTTTAGCAAGATATTCCTGGTGAGCTTTAATAAATTCTCTAACCTTTGTCTTAGCTTCTTTCATTTCTTCTTTATCTCCTTCTCCTTCTTTTGCTTCTTTATCAGAATAAGATTTAAGATCTTCTGAAATTTTAGCCTTTTCTTCTGCAAGATATTCTTTTTGCTTTTTCGATTGTTTAGCTATCCTTTCTTGTACTCTCTTCTGGATCTCTTCTTCCTTGTCACCGCCCTTAGCGTATTCCAGTTCTATTGCTCCATTCTTTTCAATTTTTTCCATGGCCATCTTGTCATCAATTGATAACTTCTGTTCAGCCCATCTAAGTTTTAAATCTTCAGATTCAATAGGATTGTCTTTTTCTACTTTTGTAATTTTAGCAGTTATATCTCTAATAGTATTATCTAGTTTTGCAGTTAACTTGGCCGTTGCTGTTTTAAGTTGCACGTCAGCTTGAGCTTTAGCCTTATCTTGTAATGCATCTCTCTTAGCTCTTAGCTTTTGCTTAGCGGCAAGATTCTCTGCTGCATCGATTTCTGCCTTAGATTTTGCAGATAATTTATCATACATGTCCGCTTGCATCTCATCAGATTTTACAGCTAGCTCTTTTAATTTTTGAGTTTTAGTAATCTCTGCTTTTAACAAATTCTTTTTCATTGTAGGGTAAGTACCCATAACTGTAGAGTATGATTTTGCTGATGCAATAGATTTCATAATCTTAGCCATAAAACCTTCTTCAGCTTCATTTAGAGCAGCCTCAGTTAATTCTTCAGCAAATACATTAAATTCTAAAAGTACAGATTCTGTAATTGATTTAGAAAGTGCTTCTAGGTTAGTTAAGATAGCATCAACATCTTGTACAATTTCTGCTCTAACTTTATCACCAGAACTAATAATGGTTTCTGCTCCGGTAGGTTTAGCAACTACTTTATCAACTGTAATAGATGCTGTTTCAGTCTTGCCGGCTGGCGCTACTGTTTGGTTTGGTTTAGAAAGATCACTTGCTGCGAAGTCTTCGTATAATGCAAGTGGTTTCTTTAGGTTTAATTTTTTCATATTAGGTTTATTAATTTTCTTTTAAATTACTAATTAGATTATATATCTTCCTTTATTCACTAAAAAAACTACAAAAAAAAAGACCCTCAATTAAGAGGGTCTTTAATATAAAATTTAGACTATAAATTATAGTTCAAAACCAGCTAATGAGAATTTCTCATATTGAGTTCCTGGGTGGAATCCAGCTTCAACTAATGCGTATCTAGATTTTACAGCTACTTTCGGAGCCATAGTTCCTTCAACGATAGTTTGTACTGATTCAGCCATTAAGTAAGGCATGAATACTAATCCAGGTCCGTTACCGTCACCTTTTCTACCAATTAAGATCTCAACATCGTCGAAAGCTACAGATGGGTCAGTATAAACGTTGATACCAGCGATTGATCCTAAAGGATAAATTGCACCAGCAACTTGGTTTATTGTTTGAGCCATTGGGTAAGCTACGAAACCAGCAACACCTTGTAAAGCAGATGCAACTTTTCCACCTACTACAGCGAAGTTACCAGCACCTCTTCTACCTCTTTGCGCGATTAAGTTACCAGCAGCTAAGATTGCAGTTAAGATTCTTCTGTGTGAATCACCTTTAGTTTCACCAGAGTTAGCAGTGATAGAAATGTCCATAGTTTTAGGAGCAGTTCCTGCATCGT